>Ga0194047_10000321_pt1 | contig 32469 bp, 27 predicted proteins | sample JunL225m_MetaG_2_FD_160070 | JGI IMG/M metagenome (GOLD analysis project Ga0194047, IMG submission 160070) | Anoxic zone freshwater microbial communities from boreal shield lake in IISD Experimental Lakes Area, Ontario, Canada - Jun2016-L221-5m | ecosystem: Environmental > Aquatic > Freshwater... | reverse complement strand
ATTTATCAAAAGAAAAAAGGTCTAGAGAATGTTGATTTAACTAAACAATTAAGCCCTTCTTTAGCGTCATTTTCAAATGTGTTGGAAAATGCAGTTTCGGTGTCATAGTTAAATGATTTGACACGGCCTTGATTCAGGCACTATTACATTGCTGCATTATTACATTGCTAAAACACCTAATTATGGCTCTCACAAAGGATTATACGCCTGAAGGAAAAGATTACCCTGTCATTGCGAGGATGTAATCAAACAGGCAACTCCAGAACGTTTTAAATCCGCCAGCTGGCGGACTAAATCGTCAAATATTTTGAGTACAAAATCTTCACGATGACGCATTTTAATAGTTTTTCAAATCCCAATCAATCCCTCTTTTCCAAAGGGAGGGATCAGGTATAGCCAAAAAACATTTAACTTAACCAGCTATAATTATTAAAGAAAAAATATGGCACTTTTCCTTTAAAAATGGTATAGTAAAATTATCTTAAATCAATATTAAAAAAATAAAAATGAAAAAGAATGAAAATGGCTCGGCAATTCCTTGGCACAAGGATAAACTAATCGTCGCTGGATTACTGCTGATAATTTTGCTCGTCGCCTTCACACTTCGAATCAGCAACATTGAAAATATTCCATATAGCATTTTTCCCGATGAGGCTCAAAATGGAATTGATGCGCAACAAGCAAACGCAACCGGACAATATAAACTTTTTTACGAGAGCAATAATGGTCGAGAAGGACTTTTCATCAACATTCAGGCCATGTCAATCAAATTGCTTGGCAGCACAGCCTTGGGACTCAAATTGCCTTCCATCATTTTCGGGACATTGACAGTGCTCGGCGTCTTCCTGCTTGCAAGCGAACTTTTTGGAACCTATCTGGCTGGACTTATTGGCGCCTGGCTGACAACTTTTTCATATTGGGCTATCAATTTTTCTCGCATTGGATTCAGAGCAGTTATGGTTCCTTTTATCTTGACCTTTGCTTTCTATTTTCTTTTTCGCGGCCTTCGCACCAAAAAACTGCATGATTTCATCATCGCAGGATTCATTTATGGACTGGGTCTTCATACCTATATAGCATTTCGGGTTTCGCCGTTGGTTTTGATTGTCCTACTTGTTTCGCTAATGATTACTCGGGAAAAATTTTTGAAAAATTATTGGAAGCATGTTTTGGTTTTCGCAATTGCCATGTTTATTTCAGCCGCACCAATGCTTTTGGACTTCTTTCACTTTCATCCCGAGCACTATGCGTCGCGAACAAGTGAAATCTCAATTCTCAATCCTGCAACCAACAAGGGTCACCTCTTGCCACTACTGGGCAAAACTTTTGGTCTGTCTTTGGCTAAATACAATTTCTGGGGCGACCAAAACATGCGCCAAAACTATCCGCCCTATCCGATTCTCAATCCAATCACAGGGGTTGCCTTTTTGGTTGGGCTGATTTATATTTTCATCAAATTCTTTCACCTGCTGCATGCCCGCCTGAAAAACAAAATTCGCAATCGCAAATTTGATGTCTGGGTTTTTTTGTTAGTCTGGTTTTTTGCCCTGCTTATTCCTGAGTTTTTGGCCTATGAAGGAAATCCTCACGCTCTGCGCTCAATCGGAACTTTACCCGTCGTTATGATTATTTCAGTTTTGCCATTTTTATGGCTGATTAGAAAAATAAATTCTTTTGGAAATTCCTTTAAATTTTTTGTCATTTCACTTCTGATTGTAGCTTTTTCATTCATTGCAATCTTTGACCCAGTGAAATATTTTGTCTTTTTTGCCAACAGCCCAAAGCAGCATAGCGCTTTCGAAGGAAATCTTAAGGAAGTTTCGAACTATATTCAAGCACTTCCGCCATCAACGCAAAAAAACATTATCACTGGCAGCATGCAAAGATTGACTCTGAAATATCTCAATCAGAATTTGCCAAACACCAATTATTTTTATCCGGGAGAAGCCGACTCAATCAATTTAACCCCCGGGGCAAGCTCAGTAATCATTTTTACTGGCGCCGACCAAAAAATAATTGATGCCATGAAGGCCAAATTTCCTGGCACAAATTTTCAACCACACCTTAATGCTTTTGGAGACAATTTTTATACACTAAAATACTAAAACAATATTCAGCAGCCAATGCACAACAGCCAATCATTTTTCCGTCTTTGCGAGAGGGCAATCACTCGAAGCAATTCAGGGCGTTTCCAATTCGCCAACTGGCGGACTGGATTGACATGAATATTTGATTACAAAAATCCTCGCAATGACGGAAGACATAATAAACAATACATAATAAATACTAATTAATAAAAATATGGAAAAATTTATCAACAAAAATTCCAGCATAATCATTGCAGTCATCATGGCTTTTTTCGCCATCGTTTCAATACTCAACGCAAAAAATGACAGTGCCATCTTTGACGAAATTGCTCACATCCCGGCTGGATATAGTTATGTCTCGCAGCATGACACGCGCCTTAATCCTGAACATCCGCCACTCATCAAGGATATAGCAGGCCTGCCACTTCTTTTGCTTAATCTGAAATTTGACACCACGCAACCTTTTTGGACTGGCGATTTGCCAAATGCTTGGGATGAAGGTCAATGGGCTGCTGGCAGATCTTTGCTATATGAGTCCGGCAACGACAGCGACCAAATCATTCTCTGGTCACGTCTGCCGATTGTCTTGCTCTCAATTTTACTTGGCCTTTTCCTTTTTAAATGGGGCAAGGAACTCGCCGGAACATCTGCTGGAGTTTTCGCTCTGATTCTCTATGCTTTTGATCCAAATATTTTAGGACACAATCATTTTGTGACCACTGATTTAGGCGTAGCAGCTTTTCTAACTTTTTCTTTTTATTACTTTTTGAAATTCATCAAGCTGCCTTCTTGGAAAAATGTTGGCCTAGGTGGACTTTTTCTTGGATTTTTGCTGGTCAGCAAATTTTCATCAATCATTGCACTGCCAATTTTTGGATTGACTTTAATTATTTATAGCTTGGCCAAAAATAATCGCAATGGAAAAAACAATTGGAAAACACGTTTAGGCAATCTTGGAAAATATCTCCTGAAAGGTCTTGCTGCTTTTGCGGTGGCCGCCATTGTGATTTGGATTGTCTATAAGGCAAACAACTATGCTATGCCAAAAGAAACTTTTGACAAAACTATTGATTTCTTTTTTGCCGTTGACGACAGTAATCCAAAGGCAACCATCACCAACAATCTCCTGCACAATCTTAATAAATCAGCATTGACCCGTCCTTGGGCAACCTATGCTTTTGGACCAGCTTGGACAGTCAAACGAGTCGTGGGCGGAAATGGAGCCTATTTTATGGGCAAGGTTGGAAATGGCTTTACTAATTATTTTCCTATTGTATTTTTGATTAAAGAAACTATTCCATTTTTATTCTTGGCACTTTTTGCGCTTTTCTTTACTTTCAAACAAACAATTGTTTCAGCGCTTTCTTTCAAGAAAATCAAAAGTAAAATTGGCACCTTCCTGCGAAATTCCGTGGTTGAATATTCCCTATTTTTGTTTATTGTTGTTTATGCCTATATCAGCATTCAGGGCGGACTCAACATTGGCTTCAGGCATTTGTTCCCAATTCTGCCACTTGCCTATCTACTGATAGCTAAAAAAGTTTTTGAGTTTATTAAAAAGACCAAGCCAAAAGCCAGACACTCTTTGATGATTATTATTGCAATTTTGGTTTCATGGCAAATTGGCGCGGCCATGTTGGCCTACCCTAGCTACACGTCATATTTCAATGAGTCAATCGGCGGATCAAAAAATGGCTACAAATATGTAACTGATTCAAATACTGACTGGGGACAAGACCTTAATCGTCTTAAAATCTGGTTAGATCAACATCCTGAAATAACCAAAATAAATATTGACTACTTTGGTGGTGGAAATCCCCAACTACTATTCGGTGATAAATATGCAGCTTGGTCTGACGGCAAACGTCCAGTTGAAGCTGGCTGGTACGCTATTTCTGAAAATTATCTAATGGGCAGCATTTATGACACTAAGAGAGATCCTAGCGAAACTTATAGTTGGACAAGAAACTACGCACCTGTTGATCAAATTGGTAAATCAATTTTGATTTACCATGTAACTAAACCGCTGAATCAATAAATGGTATTAATGCCCCTGAGGCAAGCCCAGTACCCTATGGGCAGCGCAGCCCGTCTCGCCTGAGGCTCGCCAAGGCAGACAAGCTGCGTAGGCAAAACACCTTTTGCTGCCTCCATTGAATCGGTCCCGATACACATCGGGACGCTCACTTCGCTAGATAATAAAATAACTTTAAATAGCATAAAACCTTCTCAATGTGAGAAGGTTTTATATACGAAGCAAATTAGGCAGAGCGCAAATCAAGGATCATGCGCAATTTATGGTCTTGAATGATTCAAAAGTAACTCGGAATTTTTACGAACTTGCTTTCTTTTTTTGGCCATAGAAGCTCCTGTCGGTTCAATATCTCCTACTTCAGCCGCATTTTTCTTAGAACCATTTCGATTCAGGTCGGAGACACTGAACCAACATAGGAAAAGAATGCAAGTTAGTAAAAATGTTTTCAGGGACAAATGCTATTTTTCAAAACCATGATTTGAGTATGACCCCAAATCAACTTAATTAGTGGTGTCATCCTGAACTTGTTTCAGAATCTTCGTTACAGTAAGCTTGATATAATCAACCTCGGGATTCCAGATTTAACCAGAGACAAACAGCCAGGCTTGGAATGATATAGTAAAAAAAATATTTAAGAAGTATAAAAATCTATTTATTTTTTGTTATCCACCTTTTCAAATGGCGGAGCAGGCACATTAGTTAGCTTGTAGAAAACCTTATTCTCGGTTCGTAAATCAATATAGGCTACATCTGCTTGTTGAATCATTATTAACTCTTTTTTTAAAACGATATTCAAAGTTTTAATGGCCGTCTCCAATGGAAATTGAGTTGAAAAATATAGCTCACCACCATTGCTGATTTTAACATCAATTTCATCAGCCACCAGCGATGGGGTCCAATACTCGTTGTCGATAGCAACTCCAATGCCTTGCAGTGTCACACTGAGTGCCGACACATATTGAACATATAAACGTTCAATCACAGTATCCCCAATTCGAATGTCATCAGGATTCCTGTCAGAAATTTTAATTAAATGATTCTGAGTGATTTCAGGGGAATCAAAATTAGCTTCGCTATAAGCCGTGCCGTTTTCATCAATCAAAAAACATTTTTCTCCACTACAAAGAACTAGCAGTGCCTTTCTTTCCTGCAAAGTTATTTCCAAAGTATCTGGGAATTTCTTTACTACTGAAACTTTTTTTATTTTTCTGAACTGACTAGTGAGAGAATTTTCCAAATTCCCAGTGTTGGCAAGCAAGAAAGTATCCATTGGAAATATTTTGAACAATTTCCTCTGTTGCTTACTTTCAATAACGCTTCTGATTTCGGCCAAATCCAACTCCTCATTGCCGTTGATGCTGATTTTAGAAATTTTCAAATAGGCCGAAAAAAACAGAACGTATCCAGTCACTCCCAAAAAGGCGACTAACAGAATATAGAAGACCACTCTAGAAATTATTCTACTAGTTGCTTTTTCATTTGCACTTTTTTCCTTACTCTTCATGTGAGCGCCAGTGCAATTTTGAATGTATGTTTTTTTTGGAGATAACATATGTTTTTTATTTTTATATTTCTTATGCCAACAACGAAGCAACACTTATTTCTTGCTCCTCCCTTCAGTCAAGGGAGGCTCGCCTCGATTCGACGAAAGTCTCATTGAGTCGAAGCGGGTTGGGAGGGATTTGAAAAGCTTTCTTCATATAAGTTAGCTTTTCAAACCCACCTCGCGAATGCTGCACTCGCTCGCATTCGCTACTTTTCTAAAGGAGGAAGAAAAAACACATTTGTAGCTTTGTGGGTTCTTCCTTCATACATTCGTATAAATTCGTAATTCGTAGAAAATCTAAATATCAATAAACAACACCTCCAGCAGCAAGCGACTATTGGCATTGGTATTTTTTAGGAGCGTCATACCTTTCTGTATCCTTTCGATTGTCTCATATGCCATATTTCTTGCCTGTTCATCATTATTTGAAAGGGCATCAGCCCTCAAAAGCCAAATCCAAGCATTAAAAGTGTCCAACGTTCTGCGCACATCTTTGGAAAATTCTTCCGCCAAAAGCATTTTTTCATTAAGTGAACTTTTTCTTAGTTGTTCCAGCTGCTGACTTTGCTGCCTGCGCAATTCCAATTCTTCAAGATTATTCACAATGAGTTTAGCAAGCGCTGGTCTGCCCATGGCAAGCACTGGAATGTCAGCTGCAAAATTGCTTTCGGAGCTAAAGGCCAAGGAAATTTCAATTTGAGTAACCAATGAAAAATTTATTTTTTCGCAGCGTGATTGGACAGTTGGCAAAATTTTGTCCAGTTCACTAGTAATCAAAACAAGGATTGATGATTGATTTGGCTCTTCTAGTAATTTCAGCAAAGCGTTTTGGGCTGAATTGTTCATGCGATGCGCATCCTTCACAATTAACACTTTGTATTTTCCATGATAGGGAAACAAACTTAATTTTTGCTGGGCTTCCCTAACAGCTTCAATCGGAATGTCTCGCATTTTGATAACATCTTTTTTTTCAACAGTTTCAGGCTCAATCACAATCAAATCAAGCATCGCAACTTTATCCCGATCATCAACTTCTAAATTAAGTTCTCGGCCACCAATTGCAGCTTGCGCAAACATTTTTGCCAAAGTTGTTTTGCCAACGCCCTGCGGTCCAGCAAAAATATAGGCATGATTAAGCGTTCCTCGCTCAAGCGACTTCTGCAAAAAAGAAACTGTTTTTTTGTTGCCAATAAATTCCATAAACCGATACGAAACTACGAATTAAATACGAATCTACGAAAACTCCATTGTCATTCCGAGTGGAGTGAGTCCGACCAAAAGGAGGATGAACGAAATCGAGGAATCTGAGCCCAAACTCAGATCTTTCGACTTCGTTTTTTCGCTTAAGGCGAAAAAACTACGCTCAAGATGACACAATAGCAAAACGAACTTTACTTTACTTTACTTTACTTTACTTTACTTTACTTTACTTTACTTTATCTATTTTCATCACTTCTTCAATCACTTTTCTCATTTCCGTCTCAAACCTTTCCCTTGAAAATTCCCTTCCTCTTTTCCTAATCACTTCTTTATCATATTTATCCTCATTATCCAAAAACCTGCGCACGCCATCGGCCAAAACCTCTGGGGTCTGGGCATCAAAAAATTCGCCGGTCACTCCCTCTTGCACTGTCTCTTTCGCGCCACCCTTGCGATAAGCAATCACAGGCACGCCAAAGTTCATCGCCTCCACAGCCGTCATGCCAAAATCATCTTCGGAGGGGAAAATAAAAGCCCTCGCCTTTGCATAATACTGCATTGTCACCTCATCAGTTTGCCAACCTAAAATCTGAACATTATCCTTGGCAATTTTCTTGAGATGTTTTTCTTGCTGACCTTGTCCAATTACAACTAAAGGCAAGCCCAATTTATTAAAAGCCTCCACAACTACGTTAACTTTTTTGTATGGAGAAAGACGGGAAATAACTAAGAAAAATTTTGAATTTTGAATTTTGAATTTTGAATTAATTTCCAATGATTTAATTTTAGAATTTTTTTCATTCTGATTTGATTCGAAATTCGAAATTCGAAATTCGAAATTATTATTCACGGGTGGATACATCACAACCGAATCTCGGCGATAATATTTTTCAATCCTCTTTTGGGTATAAATTGAATTGGCCAGCAAAAAGTCCGGTCGGTCAGCGGCCAGGCGATCCCAGATGCGCAGATAGTTAAGCACGAATCTTTTCAGCAATGATGGACTTTTGCCTTTTTCTTGAAAATATCTTTCGTTATAGTCCCAAACGAAACGCATCGGACTGTGCAGATACGCAATATGCGTGGTACTCATCTTCGTCACAATGCCTTTCATCCAAGCCCCCGAAGAAGAAATCACCAAATCATATTCGCGCAAATCAAAAGTTTCCGGCACCACCGGGAAAAACGAAATCAGCCATTGATGATGTTTTTTCAAAAACTTTGGGAATTTTTGCAAATATGACGGCCTGATGTCCTTGCCTGCAAACATCTCCCCCATTTTTTCCTCATTATAGAGCAAAGTATAAATCGGCGCCTCAGGAAACATCTCAGAAAGCACCTTCAAAACCCTTTCGGCTCCGCCCTGATACAGCAAAAAATCGTGAAGCAGGGCAATTTTAAGTTTTTTATTTTCCATATTGTTTTTAAAATTCAAAACGGACTTTTTATATTTCTCAAGGCGGGGTTAGTAACTTTCGTGTAAATTTGAGTTGTTCTTATATTAGCATGACCGAGCAATTCCTGCACATAGCGAACATCCACCCCGTTTTCCAGCAAATGGGTGGCAAAAGAATGACGAAGACAGTGAAATGAAGCCTCTTTTTTAATTCCGGCCTTTTTCAAAGCTTTTTCAAAAACTTTTTGTGCTGTGCGCTCATCCAATTTATCCCCGCGATTACTCTCAAAAACATAAGCGCCAATATCCCTATTTTTAACTAATAATAACAAATCATCTTTTATTTTTTCCGAAAAGATTGTAATCCTGTCCTTGTTTCCCTTGGCTCCCTTAATATGAACGACTAACTCATCGAAATTAATGTCTTTGATTTTCAAATTTACTATTTCACTCACGCGAAAACCCGCGCCATATGAAAGCGAAATCAACAATTTGTGCTTTGGGTTCGTGATTGAATTTATTATTCTGGCAATTTCATCCCTGGAAAGAACAATTGGTAATTTACTGGCGGTCTTGGCAAATCTGATATCTAACTCAGTGTTGTTTTTGAAAATCTCCCTATAAAAATATTTGATGGCTTGCAGATGGACATTTATCGTTTGTGAAGACTTCCCTTTGTCATATTTTTCTAGGAGATATTTTTTTATCAGGTCAATTTCCGGCTCACGTTTTATGATTTTGATATATTTAAAATATTCCCTTAGACATGCAACATAGCTTTCAATTGTTCTGTTGCTGTAATTTCTTAATTTTAATTCACTGGCAATTTTTTGCAATAATTCTTGCAGATCCATAGAAAATTTGCTATATTTTATTCATAATTTAGTTTAGTTATATTATACTAAAAGTTCGCATAAGCTACAACATTCGGCACATTTACTACCAAAAAGTTCGCATATAAACGAGTTATGTGAAATAAAATTCTTTCTTTTTTCTTTTTTTAAATTTGCTTTTTGAATAATAAGGAAAAATAAGTTTTTTTATCTATTTATATAGGGGTAATAAGGTGTTTTTTCTGCCCACAAAGGGGCAGTAAAAAACGATTTCTATTTTAGATTTTTTTGAGGTATAATAGAGGAAACTTTTAAAAATATAACTACAAAATATGACACAAGATATTCTGAGCAAAAAAGAAGCTATAAGATCCATTGTTCATGCGTCAGTCGAATCTTTCGCAGTTGGATTTCAAGGAAGACACGAGGGCGAGCTAGAAGATCCGTCAGGAACGTTAAACATGAAAATTCATAATGTTTTTATCGCGGTTCTTGGTCCAGAAATACAATATTACACTGCTTTAGTACGATCGCTTGATAGCTCTTTGGGTAATATGCTGGAAAAAATGGCTATCAATATTGCAAAATTAACATACGAAGTTAAGCAAAATGTTGAGGGGCCACTTAGTCTGAAACAAACCCAAGACATGGCAGAATTGTTAGAAAAATATAAACGCAGAGAAATAACTCCGCCCACGGCGGAAGATTATCAGTTTTTGCGTGTTAAGCCCGAAGATCAATCACTTGTAACAAAAAGACATGATAGCGATTACTATTTGATTGATAAAGAAACAGGCGATAATTTTTTGATTGAGTTAAAAATTGGTGGCGATTTAGACAATAAAAAAGCTAGATCAGAAAAGGAAGCTCTGCTGGAGCAATTTGCAATTTTATCAAATACATTGCCACAAGATACGAAAATACAAATGTTTTTTGCAACTGCATATAATCGTTTCGGCGAGGGAAAACCATGGAAACAAGAACGGGTCAGACAATTTTTTTCAGACGATGAGCTTTTAATCGGAAAAGATTTTTGGGATTTTGTATGCAAATCAGATGAAGGATATAAAATTGTGCTTGATGCTTACAAAGAAAAAGCCGATCTAATTAAAAAATCTCTAGATTCAATCAAAAAAACTTATCTTGGATAATTTATGAATTCACTTATTAAATGGCCTGGTGGAAAATCTAAAGAGTATGAGCAAATTAAAAATCTCATACCAAAACACACTCGATATATCGAGCCGTTTTTTGGTGGCGGAGCAATATTTTTTAAACTTCAACCAAAAAAGGCTATAATAAATGATATTTGTGCAGAGTTGATTGAATTTTATCGTTTTATCAAAGGCGAAAATGATAAAAAGGAATTTAAAAAATGTCTATATGATTATGTCGATAACTGGGAAAAAATTCCAAAGTATATAAGTATTTTTGAAAATGATTTTATTAAACTGTACGAGGAATACAAGGATGATAAAAAAACAGAAAAAGAAGTTAAAGAAATAATAACTAAAAAACTCAAAGCGAAAGAGGATCAATTTAATGGTTTGTTTTCGAAAAATTTTGCTCTTGATCCAAATAATTTACTTCAAGAAGTAATTAAAAATTTAATTTCAAAAATTAGCAGAACTAAAAAAATTGAAAAGGATCGTGGCAAATTGCCAGATGGTGATTTACACAAAAACATTGAAACAGCTTTTAGAAGCGGTTTTTATATGCACTTTCGAGATGTAATGAATAAAAATGGTTCAAAATACAAAACATCTTTAGCAAAAAAAATCTCAAATTATTATTTTATAAGAGAATTTTGTTACGCCTCAATGTTTAGATTTAATGCCAGCGGAGATTTCAACATTCCCTATGGAGGTATTGCGTACAATAATAAGGATTTTAGAAATAAAGTAGATTATATACTTAGTGAAGAAGTTGAAAAAGTTTTTAAAGATACAAAAATTTTAAATACTGATTTTGAAAAAATTCTTTCTCAAAAAGATTTAAATAAAAATGATTTTATTTTTCTTGATCCTCCCTATGATACTGATTTTAGCGATTATGAAAAAGCAGTTTTTGATAAAAATGATCAAGAAAGATTAGCTAAATGTTTATATAACACCAGGGCTAACTTCATTTTGATTATCAAAAAAACTGCTTTTATTTATGATTTGTATAAAAATAAAAAAGGAATAAAAGTGGACAGTTTTGAAAAAACATATCTCTATAATATGAAAGGTAGAAATGATAGAGAAGTTGAACACCTTGTTATTTATAATTTCTAGCCAGATGCAAAAATATATAAACAAAGTAATCCATGGCGATTGCCTAGAAATACTAAAGGAACTTCCCGACAATTCTATTGATTTGATTTTTGCAGATCCGCCATATTTTTTACAATTACCGAAAGGCAAAAGATTAAAAAGAGCCAATGGTACTGAAGTTATTCCAGTTGATGATGAATGGGATAAATTTGAAAGCTATGAGGACTATGATAATTTTACAAAAAACTGGCTTAAAGAAAGTCAAAGAATATTAAAACCAACAGGGACAATGTGGGTTATCGGAATGTATCATAATATTTTTCGTGTCGGTACAATTATGCAAGATTTGGGAATTTGGTTTTTGAATGATGTTATTTGGGTTAAAACCGACGCCCTACCAAATCTTAATGGTAGAAGATTTACAAACAACCACGAAACTTTGGTTTGGGCTGTGAAAGATAAAAATTGTAAAAATTATACATTCAACTATGAGCAAATGAAAATAATGAATGGCGGAAAGCAAATGAAGGATACTGATTGGGTCTTTGGTTTATGCAGAGGAAATGAAAGACTAAAAGACGAAAACGGCATAAAGGCACATCCAACACAAAAACCGCTCAAATTAATCCAACAAGTGATATTAGCGGCAAGCAAAAAAGATGACATAGTCCTAGATCCATTTTTAGGAAGCGGTACAACCGCTTTCGTCGCAAAAGCGTTGGGCAGAAATTGGATTGGAATTGAAAAAGAGAAAAAATATGTTGATTTAGCAAATAGCAGAATGGCTCTAACTCAAGCCTAAAAATACAATAAGGAGTTTTTGTTTTTGGGCATTCACCCCTGACCCCTCTGCCCAAAAACAAAAACAAAAAAACTTATTTATTATTTAGAATAAAAAGCAAATTTAAAAAAAGAAAAAAGAAAGAATTTTACATCACATAACAAGGCATATCCGGTTCAAAAATTTTGCACTTTATAATAAATTAAGGAAAGCAAAATTTTCTCTCCCAAATTTTTCTTACGCTACGCTTCAGAAAAACTTCGGATATGCCTAACGTTGTGCGAAATTTGCTTTTTCTTTTCGCCCAATGGCAAACGCATTTCTGTAATGAATAAATTGAATTATTTATTTAACTAGGGGTATAATGAGTTTTTCTGCTTTTTGGGAAGCAGAAAAAATTAATTCATTTTTATTGAAAAATATGTCAGCAGAAAAATATAAACAAGCATGGGGAAAATTTCAAAATAAAATGACGGATTTAAAAAGAAGACGGCATGATATTTTGAAACGTATTTCTGAAAAATTAGACAAGCAACATATAGAAAAATTAAGAAAAAAATTAAATGGCGATGAATAACGAACAATTCAAATCAACTGAAAATACAGAAAAACAAGAAGCGCATGAAAGTCATGAAGCTCCAAAAAGCGTCGAAAAATCTGCTGAAGAAATTGGTGAGCAAATGGTGGAGCAATCTGAAAAAGAGGTTGGTGATTTTCAACAGGAAGGGGCTGCCGACCTTGCTCAAGCCGAAGCGAGGGCTGAAAAAGATGGATTGGAAATTGAGAGTATTGATAAAGAAGAATTGCAAGGTTTAAGTAGTGAAGCAATTATTGCAAAGGAGGATCTGGTTGCTGAAATTGGTGGAGAAATAAAATCTGTTGAGAGTGCAGAATCTCAAGTTGAAAAAGCAAATATTGTTGGAGCTGTAAAAGATAAAAATTTTGAAGGCTCGGTGATTGTCAAAACTCAAGATGCAGAAGGTAGAGTTATTGGATATGCCTTGCGAAAAAATAGTAAAGGAGAGTTGGAGGGAAATAAAATTGGATATATGAAAGATGGTTCGGTTGGATGGGTTCAACAAATTCATGAATCTGGCCTTGTTGAACTTGAAGAAAATGGAGTTCTTGAAAAATATGAGCATACCTCACTGGACACTTTGGAAGAGCAGCAAGAATTAATATCCGCTGAAATGCCTGATGAAATTGTAGAAGAAGAATTAATTGAAGATGGTGGTGTTGAAAATTTTTCAACGATGAAAGAACGAACAATTGAAGATCCTAAATTGTTAAATGAGAAAGAGGCATCCAAAAAACTTCTTGCCGAAGAACGTAAAAAACTGGCGAAAGAAATATTTGCACAGCGCAAAGCACAGCGAGACAGACTTTCCAAATTAAAAGATGTTATTGGGATCGGACAAGAAAAATTGGAAGGTGAACAAGGCGACAAGCAATTCGGAAGACTTTCTGAATTGCAAAGTGCTGAATCAAACTTGATGGCGGAAAGAATTTCTTCTGAGGAATTAAGTGAACAAGATGCCGGTGCAGAAAAAGAAAACATGAATCAGCTTATTGAAAATAGTGAAAAATTAAAATCAATAAAGGAAAAAATTGAGGAGCATTATGAAAAGGCTGGCGGATTATCAAGAGAACGTTTCGATACACTTAATCGTTCGCTTGAACATGTAATGAAACGCAATAATGCATTTCTTGTACATACTTTAACAGAGATTGAAGGCGTAAGGCACAATGAGAATTCAAATGTGTCATCTGAGGCAACTATCGAGGATGATATAGATATGTTGCTTTCATTGGAGCCATCCATATCAGCCTCATCTGTAATTTCTGGAAAACAATCGAGTCTTTGGGCTGGTGGTCAAATGGGATTTTTACTTGGAGGTGGTCAAATTGGAGAGGCTGGACATGGAGATTTAGGAACCCATCCTGATGGAATAAAAGGGCGTAAAAGTTCTGGAGGAAAAGACGCGTCAATTGAAGATATTAACAATGTTGTTAGTCGTGACAATGGAACTCATTCTGGCATGAATGAAGTTGTTGTGCATAACACGGAAGTAGCTGGCTTTTTTCAGTCAGCAGAACGGGATGAGAATGGTCGCTTCTGGATTTATGGTTTAAACACAAAAAGACATGCTGAAAAAGTTGAACAAGAGAAAAAAAGAGACTATTTGCCTCAGCCATACACAAAATTACTAAAAGGAAACCTGTCTAGATTTAGTGAAAAACTCTTAATGGCTGAAAAAAGAGGTATTCCACAATATGTAATGACTCCAACTCGTGAATTTTTTGAATGTTTAAGTGTTAACGATGATGGTTCTGTAAATATCGGCAAACAGCTTACGCCTGAAGATGTTGCTACTGGTCGCGCAGGTTTGTCGGCTGAAAAAAGAAAAGAACTTGGCAAAAAGATTCTTGAGAAAAAAATATTTAAAAAACAAGAAACCCATGAAGAGGCGAGAGAAATCATAAATAACATATAAGGAGTTTTAAAAAATGAAATTCACCCCTGACCCCTCTTTCATTTTTCAAAACGCAAATTCAATTAATTCATTACAGAAATGCTATTCCTCTGCTGAGGAATGAAAAGAAAACGCAAACATCGCACAACAACTCACATGCGGTTACGGTTTTCTCCGAAAGCCTCCACCCAAATTCGTTTTCACTACGTTTCAAACGAACTTCGCATGTGAGTAACGTTGTGCGAAATAGCAAAAAACATTTTTTAATTTTTAAGTCTTAAACATTATGGCACTGTCAGATTATCATCAACAATTCACCATTAAGAGCGATGAAGACATCCAGCGAAGAATCGACGCAAAAGAACAAGAGCTAGTGCAGATTTTTGAGTCCGTTCAATTATCAACGGATAGTGAAACAGTTCGCGTGGCAGTTTTGGGCTGTGCTGATAAACGACTAATTCAAGGCCACAAAAGAATTTTTGAAAAGGTGTTGAATAAGAAAGTTGAATTGACCACCTTCGATTTATCTGTCGAGCACATGCTTGGCGAAGAAAATATTGTCCAGCAAGACTGCACACTGCCCCTACCAAACACGCCTTACGATATTACATATGCGCATGTGCTTTTGAAGTTTATACCAACTGAGAAGCAATTTGATTTAATAAAAAATTCTTTTGTGGCCTTGAATTCCTGTGGAATAGCGATTCATGTGCTGGATAAAGTTGACTATGAAACAACAGGCCCAAAACTGCCTGACGGATATTTTGCAGTCCCTCTCGCTGATTATAAGTTGGAATTAACCAAGCTTGGTATTGATTTTAAAGAGGTTAATGTTAAATACGGGGTCGCTCTTGTTCTTTTGAAGCATTAAACACGGTTGGTGAAATGTGCTAAAAGAGTAATGTTTTTTGCTACATCGCCCAACACCAAATATCTGGCTCAAAAGTTTTCCCTAATGTATAATTAAATTCAGGAACGAAAAACTTTTTCGGCCCAAATTTGCCTTCGTTTCACTTCAAGCAAACTTCAGATATTCGGATACGTTATCTGAAATTATCAATTTTTTAGTGCTATGAATACCAATAAAAAAATTCAAAAAATTGTAGCATCAGCATTTATCCATAATGACGGGAAGTTGTTAATCGCGCGCAGAGCTATTACTGAGGATTTTCTGCCCGGTGTTTACGAATTACCAGGCGGTCAAATTGAATTCGGCGAAACTATGGAACAAGGTTTGGCTCGTGAGATAAAGGAAGAATTACATATCGACGTAAGAATTGGAGAACCGTTCTATGTTTTTACTACTATTGATAGCGAAATACAACACACTATCGAAGTCGATTATTTTGCCACCCTAATCAACCCTGACCAAAACATAGAACTCAATCCTGACGACCATTCAGAATTTCACTGGGTTGATCGGGCAGATTTTTTGAATTTTTTTATTGACAATGAAACTGGGCGTGAAGCTGCTAAAAAAGGTTTTGCTATATTGAACGAAAAAATTGATAACATCAGATAACACTCGATATCCGCAAGGGCTAAAGCCACATCCCAACTCACTTCGTTTCGTTAGGACGTCGGATATCGAGAAACGTTATGTGAAATCCGCATTTGCCCTAGTGCTAAAATAACATTCAACCATATGACAACGAAAAATTGTATAATAATCCATGGATGCCCCTCTGATGCTGAAAAAGCAATGGATCCTAAAACAAGAACTTACGATAAGCACTGGATTCCGTGGTTAAAAAGAAATCTTATTGCAAAAAATATTGAAACGGAAACTCCTCTCATGCCCTCGCCCTGGCAACCTGACTATGAAAAATTTAAAGCTGAGTTTGAAAAATATGCCGTCAATGAAAACACAATCTTGATTGGACATAGTTGCGGTTGCGCCTTCTTGGTTCGCTGGCTTGGTGAGACTAAGACCAAAATTTTTAAACTTTTTTTAATCGCACCTTGGAAAATTCCTCAAGAAAAAAGAAGTGGTGCCGATGTAAATTTCTATTCATATCAGATCGATTCGTCTATCAAGGACAGGATAAATCAAATAGTTATGTTTACTGCAGACGATGAAGAAGAAGACGGTAAAAAAAGTTTAAGAATTTTTCATGATGTGCTTGGTGGCGAGATTATCGAGCTAAAAGGGCGAGGGCATTACTGCTTGGGTGATATGAAAACCGAGGAGTTTCCTGAACTATTGGAAAAGATTTTGCAATAAGATTTCGGGGCATCCATTTCCTGCTAACAAGGACGGGCAAATGCGGACATCGCACAACACGGCATATCCGGTTCAGGAATTTTTCACATTTATAATTCAAGGTAAGAAAAATTCCTTCTCCCAAATTTTTGTTCCGCTATCGCTGCACAAAAACTTCGGATGATGCCGATACGTTGTCGGAAATATTTTTTCATCTTTGGTGGTAATTTCGGGTTCCGCGCAATGAATAAAGATGAAAATTTGATTTTTTAAATTAAAAGTTTTTCCGCCTACGGCGGGATTATTTTGGGGGGGGCAATTTTATTTTTTATTTTTCTCTTTTTTATGAGTTTAGAATGGCCACAAAACATAGAAGTGCAAAAAGGCAATATAGACATATCCAATTTGTCTTATGATTTTTGCGATGATGAATTAATAAACACTTACTATGAGCAAAAATCACTTGAAATAGCGGATAGGGATAAATGGCTTGAAGAAAATCAGGAAAACTTATTGCAAAGCAAGGATAGAATTGCTAAAGCCGTTCAAGATGGACTAATCGCAAATGACAATCCAGAAACTATTTGGCAATTTCAAAGCGACAGGGCGAAAAAAGGAAAGGAAAAAATAGTTGAAATAAAAAAAGAGCTTGAGAGAAAAATTGAACAAATCAAAATTGATGTTACAAAGAGATTAAGTGAATTTTTGCCGAATTGGAAATCTGAGAATGCGACTGTAACTTTCACGATGAATGACAAGGCGGATTTTTGCGTTGACAGAAATGAAATAACAGTTGATTTAGGAAGATTATTGGGAAATGAGGACTTTGTTGAAAAAGTTACTGAGGGTATTACACATGAAGTTTTTCATATTTGGATGAAAGAAAAAAATAAGTGGTCTGACTCTAACCAAGATAATGAATCTGATGAAGCCTTAAAATATCAAATTGTTTTTCGAACTATTGATGAGGGTCTTGCAGTTTTAGTGAGCGGACAATCCCTATCGGAACATCACGAACAAGAAGGACGGGATTATCAAAAATATATCACAGAGTCATTTGAATTTTTCAGAGAATTTTTAGCGCAGAATAATCGTGCTGAATTAGAAAAAATGAATGAGCAAGAATTTAAAAATATGGGGCATTTTTATGTTGTGGGAAATGAAATTGCCAAAACGGTTTTGCGACAAATCGGAGTTGAAAAATTTAGAAAATTAATTGAAGATTGTAGGCTAAATCCTGGAAAGATTCTTGATGAGTATGAGTCAGTTTGCAATAACAACCCCGAACTAATATCAATAAGGAAAGAAAAATAAAAAATAAAATTGCCCCCAAATAATCTGTTTTGCCTAAAGGCAAAACAAAAACTTTTAATTTAAAAAATCAAATTTTCTAGTAGAATAAACAAGTTTTGTACAATTAAGCAGAAGATGAAAAAATACATCAGACAACACGGTATATCTGGCTCAGAAAATTGACACATTTATATTTCAAAGGAAAGTCAATTTTCTCGACCCAAATCCCGTTGCTCACGAACGACAGGACTTCAGATATTCTTAACGTTGTGCGAAATAAATTTTAATCTTGTTGAAATTTAAAGATTCGTGATTTGAATTGTGACAGAAAATTTGATTTTTTTATTTAATAAGGGAGGGAGCTAAGGATTTTTGCCTTTAAGGGTAAAAATTAATTCATTTTTTATATTTTTATCAAAAATATATTAAAGAAAGAGAAAATGATAGCAAGATTATTTTTGAAGATTTTGTGCTAAAAGAATTTCATAAGGAATTTTGAAAAATGAAACCCGCCCTATTCTTATAATAAGTTTCTATCCATTACCATTGCCTTATTCTAGTTAAAGTGCTATTATTGGAATAAGAGAACTCCTTATTCTAGTCCACTAGAATAAGTTTAATCCTTATTCTAGTCATTAATATGAGCAAAAAACCCTTTCTTCCGCCAAAATTACCCGTAAAAATAGATTACGAGCAATTGATTGGTCACATAACCAAGGCGCACAGGGCTATTGCAAGCCTGGACTCACTTTTGAGCGCTTTGCCAAACCCAAGTCTTCTTGGTCGTACTTTGCAAACAAAGGAAGCTGTTTTGAGTTCGCAAATTGAGGGAACACAAGCTACGCTTGATGAGGTTTTGGCATATGAGGCAGTGAATGATAAAAATGAGAGTGATACAAAAAAACAAGATATTAGTGAAATTATCAATTATCGTAGAGCATTAGATTTGGGGATTAAGAGCTTGGAAACTCTACCTATATCAGAAAATCTGATCAAGAAAATTCATGCGACCTTGCTTAAATCTGGTCGTGGTGCAAACAAAGCGCCAGGAGAATTTAGAAAAGTTCAAGTATATATTGGCATGCCAGGCGCAGAAATTTCTGAGGCGTCATATATCCCGCCAGCAGCCAATGAAATCATTCCACTATTTGCCAATCTGGAAAAATATTTAAATTCAGATGAGGAAAAAGACAATTTAGTGCAAATTGCTATTGCGCATTACCAGTTTGAGGCAATCCATCCATTCCTGGATGGCAACGGTCGTGTTGGTCGTTTGATTATCTCACTGTTTTTATATGAGAAAAAGTTGCTTTCACATCCATTTCTTTATCTAAGTGAGTTTTTTGAAGAGCATAGACAGACATATTATGAATTGCTTCGCAATGTCAGTGAGCAACAAGATTGGGGAAATTGGATTAAATTTTTCCTAAATGCGTTGACTGTTCAGGCTCAGAAAACAGAAGAAACTGCTAAATCAATTTTGAAACTGCATCAAGAGTATCGCGAAAAAATTATGGAATTAAATTCCACATATGCTTCGCATTTGCTAGATGCAATTTTTATTCGTCCAATTTTTACTACCGCTAGCTTACATAAGCACGTTAAGATTAAAAATACCCAAACGTTTTTCAGCCTGATAAATAAATTTGTTGACGCTGGAATATTGAAAGAAGCAGATGCCAAACAAAAGAGAAACAAAGTTTACAGGTTTGAAAAATTAATCAAAATACTAAATCTATAAGGAGTCTTTTTTCAAAGAAATTCACCCCAGCCCTCTTTTCTTGAAAAAAGACAAAAATCAAATTTTCTTATAAGAAATATTAGTATATAATGAATTAAACAGCGAGATAAAAAATTGACATCGCCCAACAACTCATATCTGGCTCAAGAAATTGACACATTTAATATTTCAAAGGAAAGTCAATTTTCCTCGACCCAAATTTTTGCTCAGCTACGCTGCGCAAAAACTTCAGATATGGGTAACGATGTGCTAAATTTGCTTTTTCTTTTCGCCTAACGGAGGAAGTGTTTTCGTCGTATTCTAGTCACTAAAGTTTGTATACATGTGTTGACACAATGTATACAAACTAGTATACTTTGTATACATTGTAAAATAGATGTAAACAAACTGTGAAAAATATCAAAATTGGGCTTAATATAGCCCAAAAAGAGGGATTTAAAGCTTTTACACCTGAACCTTTTCCACCGAGAGAGGGCTTTAATTTTGATCCAAAAATCTTAAAAAAGAACGATGAAGCCACCAGGCTCTTGGGCAAATTAGATGGCATTACGAAGCTTCTGCCTGACTGCGATTTCTTTCTTTTGATGTATCTGCGAAAAGACGCGGCGTCTTCAAGTCAAATTGAGGGAACAAGGGCAACCATGATAGATGCAATTGCCGCGGAAGTTAAGCTTGATACAGATATGCCAGCTGATGTTGATGATATTTTGCATTACCTCAAAGCTCTTAACTATGGAATGAAACGAATGTCTGATGATAATTTTCCAATGGCACTTCGCTTTATACGTGAATTACACAAGCAACTGATGCATAAGGCACGAGCAACTCATTTTTCTGACCCAGGAGAATTTCGCAAAAGTCAAAATTGGATTGGTGGTACTCGTCCAGATAACGCTCATTTTGTTCCGCCAGCTGTTGCGGATATGCAAAATGCACTTAGTGATTTGGAAAAATTCATTCATGCTGAGGATACCGTACCAACTGTAATTAAAGCAGGTCTTATTCATGGGCAATTCGAAACAATCCATCCTTTTTTGGATGGAAATGGAAGAACTGGCAGAATGTTAATTACTTTCTATCTTTGGAAGGAAGGCTATCTTGAAAAGCCAGTCTTATTTTTATCTTCATTTTTCAAAAAGCACCAAAAACTTTATTATGAAAAACTTTTTGGTTATCATAATGGAAATATTTTTGATTGGATAGATTTTTTTCTTGACGGCGTTATTGAAATTGCTAATGAGGCAATTGATATTGTGGGAAAAATTACGGTACTGCGTCAACAGGATACAATGAAGGTTCAGAAATTAGGTAAGCGTGCATCAGAAAGTGCAGTCACTGTCTTACTAAAATTGTATGGTCAGCCAATTGTAAATATCAATGTTGTTCAAAATTGGACTGGGTTTACCCGTGCAGGAGCACAAACTGTGATTGATAGGTTTATTGAGATGAAAATTTTAATGCCAAAAGATAAGGATAAAAAATATGGACAGTCCTATATTTACAAAGAGTACGTTGATATTTTCAGTAATAATGAATAATAAGGAGTCTTCCTTTTTAGGAGTTCACCTTTAACTCCTCTCCTGTCGGCTCAATGTCTCGGACTTGAACCGTGTTGTCCTTGAATTTTCAGAGCCATTTCGATTCTCTCCAAAGGCGGACAGACAGGATGACACGAATTTATTTAATTTGGTATAATCAATAACAAATGAAAACACAAAATAACCAGAAAATATATTTAAAAAAAGATTTGAAGGATGATAAATATCCCCTACTTTTGAATTGGTTCAAAGACATTGAAGCAATAAGCTATTTATATGCGGCCAAGAGAATAGTTGAATTTAAAACTGTCGATGAAGTAAGGAAATTCTTAGCCGAAGAAGCGGATGAAGTTTTTTGGGAAATCTATGACAAAGACACAAATAAATTTATTGGCTATACTTCTTTTTGTAGTTTTAAAGGCAAGGAGCAGTGCGAATTTAATATTTTCATTTTAGACAAAAACTATCGGGGCAAAGGAATTGGCAAGGAAACTACACAGATTATGATGGATTATGCTTTTTGCGAATTACAAATAAAAAGAATTGTGCTCGAAACCAGCGAGCTAAATAAAAATGCCCTAAAACTTTATGAGAAAATTGGCTTTAGAGTTTCACAAACCATCATTGACGACAGGATTTCTTTTCATCATGGAAAATGGATAAAAAATTCTAGCGTGATGATGTATCTAGAAAATCCATCTAACAACATTTCTTAAGGTAATATGATTGCAAAAAAAATAATATTTTTCGATGGTGACGGAACGCTATGGTATCCAAAGAAAACAAAGTATCAAAAGAAACCGCACTGGATATATGCTCTCGGCGGCACTCTTGATTTTTATTGTGGACTCCTGATCATGACTCCAACAGCATTGGACACGTTGAAAAAATTGAAGGAGCGCGGAATCATCACAGTTATTCTCTCGACCCACCCCCACTTGCCGAAAGAAGCTAACGCTATCGTTAATCACAAGGTATCACATTTCAAACTTAATGAGTTTTTTAATGAAATACATGCAACAAGAGAACACCATGAATCCAAGGGAGAATTTATTATCAGAACGCTGAAAAAGCACAACATCCCAAAAAATAGAGCGTTGATGGTCGGAGATAGCTACTACTGGGATTATAAACCAGCAAGAAATGTCGGGGTCGATGCCTTGCTAATTGCGTCAGATTATCAAAAAAATGATAAGCAAGGAAAGCGAATAAAAAAGACTATTAAAAATTTGAGTGAAGTTTTGAAATACATATAATAAAATTCAAGCGATGCAGCGCATAACACATTGTATGAAATTAACTTTTTGACTTTATTATTATGGAACAAATAAATGACTGGCTTGCTAAATTCGTGAACGCTTGGAAAACGCATGATATTAATGCAGTTTTTGTTTTGTTTGCGAAAGATGTTGAATATTGGGAAACACCATTTGATAAATTATCCAGCCTTAGCGAATTGAAATCAGAATAGGAAGGAATTAAAAATCAAAAAGATATTGAGGTTTCCTGGGAAATATTTTCCATGGATGCAGATAAATATACCGTTAAATGGAGTTTAAATTATACCGATAAAAATAATATCACCAAATTACTTAAAGGTATTTATCTCATAAAACTAAATTCAGACAATGAATGTGATTACTTTTTTTCATTGCGGAGAATCAGAAAATTAACATCAGTGTTTCTATTATGGCAAATTCGCCACAATTAACTTCCGAATTTCAGCGTAATTAAAAATAAAATCAAAAGATTATGCCAAAAAACCAAAAGATAACCGTAAAGGGAAAAGATATTGCAATCATTAGTATTAATAGTATGGATTTTATTTCCCTGACTGATATGGTTAAAAATTTTGGCGATGATACCATGATTTATAGCTGGCTCCGAAATAGAAATACGGTTGAATTTATAGGCATTTGGGAGGAATTATATAATCCCAATTTTAAAGGTAACGAATTCGTTACCTTTAAAACCCAAGCTGGCTTAAATAATTTTAATCTTACTCCTCGGAAGTGGATTGACGCAACAAATGCAATTGGCATCATTTCGAAATCTGGCAGATATGGGGGTGGAACTTTCGCCCACAAAGATATCGCCTTTGAATTTGGAAGTTGGCTGAGTTCAGAATTTAAACTTTATCTAATCAAAGAATTCCAAAGACTCAAGGAGGCTGAATCAAAGAATCTTCATCTTGAATGGAATCTTCAAAGAACGCTGGCAAAAATTAATTACAAGATTCATACCGATGCTATTAAAGAAAAACTAATTCCGCATGAATTAACAAAAAATCAGGCGAATATGAAATATGCCGACGAAGCAGACTTGCTCAATGTTGCATTATTTGGCGTAACTGCAAAAATGTGGCGAAATCAAAATCCAAAGCTAAAAGGAAATATTCGAGATTACGCGCTGATTGAACAATTAGTGATTTTATCTAATCTTGAAAGTATTAATGCCTTATTAATTCGCGACGGACTTTCTCAAAAAGATCGAATTTTAAAATTAAATAACACTGCCATAATTCAAATGAAGTCACTCTTGACAAACAACAACACGAAAAAACTTGCATCGCCAAAATGAAAGACAACAATCCTATCTCTTCAAAACCTCCGCCACCTCCCTGGCGCATTTTTCCCAGGAAAATCTTTTGACGTTTTTGAGACCTTTGGCGATGAGGTCTTTTTTAATGGCTTGATTTGAGATTATTTTGAAAATTGCTTCAGCAATTTCTGCGGGACTTTGGGGATTGACCAAGAGTGCTGATGCGCCCTCACCTGTCCCTTGGGGGACATCCTCTCCCGAGGGGAGAGGAAGATATTGAGTTATCTCTATGATGGAAGAATTGTTCGAAGCCACCACTGGGCAACCGACGCTTTGCGCTTCCAAAATTGGAATGCCGAAACCTTCATATTGTGTTGGAAAAACAAAACAATCTGCTTTTTTGAGCAGCTCCCATTTTTCTTCCTCGGAAACAAATCCAAGTTCAATCAAATCATCTTTAGATTTTAGATTTTGGATTTTAGATTTTAGATTCTCATACCCATATCCTGACTTGCCCGCTAAAACTAATTTATGCTCAATCTTGTATTTTTCTTTCAAAATTTCAAAAGCCTTGATAATATTGCCAATGTTTTTTCGCTCTTCAATGCGACCGAGAAATAGAAGAAATTTGAAGTTTGAAATTTGAAATTTGAAATTTTTTTGGTATTTGTTATTTGGAATTTGTAATTTATTTTCATAGCCTTCATACACTACCTCAATTTTTTCTTCCGGTACTTTGTATAATTTCATCAAATCCTTTTTTGTGTTTTGGGAAACTGAAATTATTTTGCTTGCCCAAAGGCAGGATTTTTTGATAAAAAAACGCATATACCAGCGTGCAAACCAAGAATATGACTGGGGACAAAATTCATATTCCAAACCATGAATCGTTACGATAGTTCTTTGGGGATGAATCAGCGGCACTGTGTGCGCAGGAACAAACAAAACTTCGACTGGATGAAAAAGCATCTCCAAAGAAAGACCGGCCTGAGTCCAAAAAAATGGCCAGTCGATCACTTTGACTTTCCAGTTTTTTGGCAACTCAAAATCCAACTTAGGGACTAAATCCCCAATTGGGGACTTAGTCCCTAAGTTGACCACAGATTTTCTGACATACAAAAAAACCTCGAACGAATCCAGTTCATTTCTGAGATTTTTAATCACTTGATATGAATATTCTTCAATTCCCGTGCGATTTTTCAAAAAAGCCCGTGAAGCGTCGATACCAATCCGCATAAATTCTCAATTTACAATTTTCAATTTACAATCAATTTACAATCTTCAATTTTAAAATATCAATTGAAAATTGTTTCCTTGAAAATTCACTGAAAATCGATCATCGATCATTGAAAATTAAAAATCTATTTAGCTAGCATTATCGTCCTTTTGTAAATCTCCAAATTATCCAGCGCAATTCCAATCCCTTTGATGACACAAAAAAGTGGATCATCAGCGACGTAACAAGGTACGCCAATAGTTTTCGTAATGAGCTGATCCAAATTTCGCAGCAGCGCCCCACCCCCAGAAAGAATCATACCTTTATCCATAATGTCCGCTGCCAGTTCTGGAGGAGTTTCCTGAAAAACTTTTTTAATGGCGTTAATTACTTCGCGCAGTTCATCTTGCAGCGCTTCCGTAATTTCATTAGAAGAAATTTTAACCGTCTTTGGCAAACCGCCCATTAAATCGCGTCCGCGAATTTCCATGTGTTCTTCTTTGACTTGACCAATGGCGCTCCCGATTTCTTTTTTAATGTCCTCAGCTGTGCGGTCACCAATGGCCAAGCCATATTTTCTTTTAATGTAATCAGAAATAGCTTGATCAAAACGGTTGCCACCCACGCGCGCACTATGAGCTGCCACAATGCCACCCAGGGAAATCACGGCAATTTCAGAAGTTCCACCGCCGATGTTGATGATCATATTACCCTGTGCGTTGTGAATTGGGATGCCAGCCCCGATAGCTGCCAAAAGTGGTTCTTTAACAACGTAAGCCGATTTTGCCCCAGCCTTGACCGCAGCGTCAATTACTGCGCGACGTTCAGTTGAGGTTACGCCAGCCGGAATGGAAATCATAATTTCCGGACGCACAATGCGAATTTTTCCCATCACTTTGTTGATGAAATATCGCAGCATCGCTTCTGTCACACGATAGTCAGCAATCACCCCATCCTTCATGGGACGACTTGCGATAATATTATCCGGAGTCCTTCCCAACATTTCTCTGGCCTGGTTTCCAACGGCCAAAACGATATTTTCCGTCGGCGAAACAGCCACCACTGATGGCTCATTAATCACAATCCCTTTGCCTGGAATGAAAACCAGGGTGTTAGCCGTGCCCAAATCAATTCCGATTTTTCGTATAAACATGCCATTTTTCTTCCCGCCCTTTATTAATTTTAAAATAAAAGACGAAGCATAATAAATTCAAATTAAATACAACTACTGCTCTTGCCTAAAGGGCGGGACTAGAAAAATGAGCATCCCGCACAAATTCGTTAACAAAACTTTTGAGTATATTTTAATAAAGACGATAGGCGTTTAGTTTAACAAAACAATTTATTATCCGCAATCTCTCATGAATTTGTTGCAGGATTTCCAATGAGTCAATAATCAAAATACAACATTCAACAATCAGTTTTTATAATTTTATATATTTCTTCTCAAGATAACACTTGATTGTTTCTCTTGTTGTCTGGGTAATTTTTTTTGGTAAATTATCCAACGCAAACCATTTTAGCTCATCACACTTGTGTGGTTCTTTTATTTCTGGAATTCCCTTTTTAATCTTCGCTAAAAATGAAAGCACCACCCAATGCTGATTTTCTTTTTTAATAATGTGATCAACGTGCAAATTTTCCGCCCAGATATCAACTTCAATTCCCAATTCTTCCTTGATTTCCCTTTTAACCGTGACAATAACTTTTTCATTAAAATCAACCGCCCCTCCAGGTTGAGACCACCAGCCAGCTTCATTTTTTGAATTCTTGCTTCGCTTCATCAATAAAACTTCTTTCTTATGATTAAAAACCAATGCTCCGCATCCAACTCCAATATAATCCTTTCCAACCTTACATTCACATTTTTTGATTTCTTTTTTCATACAATTTTAATAGTTACCGATTACCGATTACTAGTTACTATTTACTCTTCTTCTCAATCTTTGCTCCCAACTTCTGCAACCTTTCAACTAAATTTTCATAACCTCTTTCAATATGATAAACGTCTTTCAAGATTGATTTTCCTTTGGCAGCTAACATTGCAACCAGAATTATTGCCCCGGGACGCAAAGCGGGAGGACTGGTCATTTCAACCCCGATTAATTTTCTTGGTCCTTCAATTAAAACTCGATGAGAATCCATCAATTTCACCTTAGCGCCAAGCTTATTAAGCTCAGTAAAATAGATTGCGCGATTTTCATACACCCAATCATGAATAAGTGTTTCGCCTTTTGCGAAAATTGCCACCGGCACAAAAAATGGGAGATTATCAATATTAATACCAGCCGAAGATGGCAGGGGATGAATTTTTTCTTCCAAGGCGACTAGCTTAGATGGAAATGTCTTAATATCAACTAATTTTGTCTTTCCATTTTTGGATAAATATTCTTTAACAATCTCATATTTAAAACCCATTTTCTCCAATTTAAAAAGTTCGAGTTCCAAAAAATCAATTGGGCAACGCTTGATTGAAAGTGCACTTGCGCTGCTAGCAGCAATTGAAAGAAAGAACATCGCCTCAATCGGATCTTCACTTATTTCATATTCAACATCCATATTAATACTACCAACACCTTCGACCTCCAAATTGCTTGTGCCGATGCCCTTGATTTTAACGCCCAATTTTTCCAAGAAAAAGCAAACATCTTGCACCATATAGTTTGAAGAAGCCAAGTGAATTTCAGTTTTACCTTTGATTTGAGCAACAGCTAACAAAAGATTTTCTGTCACGGTATCACCGGTTTCATAGAGCACAATTTTTTTGCCAGAAAGTAGTTTTCCAACACTAACCGTAAAACCCCCAGCTTGCACTTTTATTTTCACGCCAAGATTTTCCAAAGCAAACAAATGCGGTTTGATGGTGCGACTGCCAAGTCGACATCCGCCAGCTTGCGGAATCACATAGCTTTTGAGTTGTCCAGCCAAAGCACCAATCATCATAATTATCGAACGCGTTCTCTCGCCAGCTACTCGATTTATTTTTTCAATCACAATTTTTTTCGGCACGGTAATGACCAGGTCGCGGCCATTTTTTTCAAATTTCACGCCAAGGCTTTCCATCACTTCCAGCAGACGATTCACTTCTTCAATTTGAGGCACATTTTTCAACACTGTTTTGCCTTTGTTAATCAAAGAAGCCATCAGCAACGCCACAGCTGCGTTTTTTGAACTATTGACCACCACCTCACCCTTCAGTTTTTTCCCACCTTGAATTTCAAAATATTCCATATAAATCAAAGTGTCATTCTGAGCGAAGTTATTTTGCCCTGATAGGGGAAAGTAACGAAGTCGAAGAATCTGAGCCCAGATCTTTCGACTTCGTTACTCTGCTTAGGGCAGAGAAACTACGCTCAAGATGACATTTAAAAAGCCTATTTTAGCCATTAATTGCCCGATAAACCTATGACCGTAGTATATTTCAATTCAGGTTAAATTTCAAGCCCCTGGGCTGATTATGGAATTTAGATTTTGGATTTTAGAATAAGGAACTTTAAGCAAAGAAAAAAGCTGGACATATTTTATATGTTCAGCTTTTTCCATTTCATTAAAATGGTGATATGATTCCCGGCATGTCAGATACAATGCCACAACCATTAACTTCTTCATTAACTTCATTAAAAACTTTTCTTTTTTTAAGCCATTGCAAAAAAACGTAAGTCTTCTTTTCAATATTTCCTGGCTTAATCTTCGCCTTATTAACTCGTTCCATTAACAAGCCGGCATAATTTTGCATAATGAAGAGTTCACTATCACTTAGGTGCTCCTTAATTTTTTCCAAATTTTTTGAATACCAATCTGGAATAACTTGATTTGTTTTGTTATTTTCCATTTTTAAATTTATTCTTTTGTTAAAGAGAGATAGCTTCATTCAAAATTTTGTGAACTTAGGGGAGATTTATAATAAAATCCTAATTTAAGGTTATTAAAGACCACATTAAAGCTTTTGTCAAATTTTAAAATTTAGTTTAGCACAAAAAATACAACACACTGGCATGTTGCATTTAAATTTCATGCAGATAGCACACGCTAAGAAGCTAACAATTGAAAAGCTATTTGAGATTTTTCACTGCTGCTCGAAATTTATCCCCGCGGTCAAATTCATTATTAAAAAGTCCAAAGCTGGCAGCGCCAGGCGAAAGTAAAACTACTTCGCCTTCTTTAGCGAAACTGCGAGCAAGCTGAACTGCTTTCTCCATCGAGTCAACAATTTCGATGGCTTCGCAGAAATCCTTGTCAGCATATTTTTTGATTTGAGAAAATATTTTTTCCGTGGCATTACCCTTAAGCAGAACTACATGTTTAGTCTTTTCCAAAATTTCTTTTCCAAAATTTTCAAAATCAAGATTCTTGTCAGTGCCACCGGCAATCAAAACAATTGGTTGCTCGAAAGCTTGCAAAGCGGAAATAGCCGCCTGCGGGATGGAAGCAGTCGTGTCATTGTAATATTTCACACCATCAAGCTCCCGCACAAATTCCAATCGATGCGCTGGTCCTTTTAAATTTGGCAAAGCTTTTTTAATCTCAAGTGGACTGAGTCCAAAAGCGTACACTGCCCCGATGGCTGCTAACACGTTGGAAAGGTTATGCCTGCCAGGAATGTTGATATTTTTCACTGCCGCAAGCTTGATAATGTCAATGCCATTGTTCAAATAAATATTTTCATCCTCAATAAAAACGCTTTTACTTTTCTTGATTGGCTCATAAGAAAATTTAACAATTTGCGATGGCGCCTCTTTGAAAATTTCCTTTAATTTTTCATCGTCGTAGTTAAGCACCAAAAAATCTTTGGGTTTTTGATTGAGGAAAATATATTTTTTGTCTTTCAAATATTTTTCCATCGTTGCGTAATAATTCAGATGATCAGGCATCAGATTTTTGAAAACTGCAATCTGAGGACTAAGTTTGGCTCGACCCAAAGCCGAGAGCCGCCAGCTGGAAAGTTCAAAAACCGCCACTGAATCTTTTTTGAGTAAAGATAATTTATCCAACACGGAAATTTGACCAATACCAACCTTGATAGGATTTTTTCCAGCTGCCTTTAGCATTTCAAAAATCAAAGTCGCCGTGGTGGTTTTGCCTTTTGTGCCAGTCACCCCAATGATCGTATTTTTGCACAATTTGAAAAACAAGCTAGAATCCATTTCAACCGGAATGTTTTTTTCCAGCGCAAGCTTAATATGCTTGTCAGTCCAAGCAACTGCTGGATTTTTGATAACCATATCAACATTAGTAAAATCTTCCACCCGATGCTGACCCAAAATATATTTGATATTCTTTAATCCTTTTAATTTTTCCAAAGAAGGTGCCAATTTTTCTTTGCTGCTTAGGTCGGTCACAATAACCTTAGCTCCATTTTCCACAAGAAATTTAACCACACCGACTCCGCCACTATGCAGACCCAGCCCAAGAACCGTTATTTTTTTATTCTTAAAAAAAGATAAATCCATAATCAATAATCAAAAGGCAATATCCAACATACAACAAAAAGTAGGGGGCATTTTTGCTAGATTTTTATTGTATTTTGTATATTATATATTTTTTTAGAATTCAAAAAGTGAAGTTTTTCTCCGTAAAACTTCTCCAGCTCTTTGGTCAGTAATCTTGCCACTATTTAAGGCAATCTGTCCATTCACGAGCACACAACTGATTCCCTTGCTGTATTGATAAGGATTTTCAACTGTGGCTAAATCTTGAATTTTTTCCGGATCAAAAACCACAATATCAGCATAATTTCCCTCAAGCAAAATGCCTCGATTTGACAATTCAAACTTTTTTGCAGGCAGACCGCTCATCTTGTAAACTGCCTCTTCCCAACCAATAACTCCACGATCTCTGACATATTTTGCCAGCACACGAGGAAAAGCTCCAAAATTACGAGGATGCACCATTTCGCCTGTTTTGTGATGCTCCAAAGAATATCCAGATCCATTAGATGAAATAATTGAAAAAGGATTCAATACGCCCTTATCAACATTTTTTTCACTGAGCACATCCATCATGGTTACAACCTGACCATCACTTGCAATTAAGATATCAACAATAACCTCTTCCACCGTCTTTCCTTGAATCTGGGCCAAATCCACCACACTTTTACGATTGAGGGTTTTATCCAAAGCGGAAATTGAAATTATTATTTTTGAATAATCAAAATCATTAGCATGCATTTCTTTGATAATACGTCTTTTTGTTTTTTCATCTTTCAACCGTGAAAGCATCATGGTTCGTCCTCCTTCCGTGGCCCAATCTGGCAAAGTTATATACAAAACGCTACCGGTTGAAGTGTAAGGATATACATCAAAATGAACATCGATTCCACTAGTTCTTGCTGTTTCAATTAAGTTCAAAGCTTCTTCCATCAATGCCCAGTTCTTTTTTCCCATAGCTTTAAGGTGAGAAATTTGAAGACGCACGCCTGTCTCACTGGCGATCCGAATCGCCTCTTCAACAGCCTTAATCAATTCACTGCCTTCACCTCGAATGTGAGTTGTATAAACTCCGTTATATTTTCTCACAATTTCAGCAAGCTCTGCAATTTCACGTGATGAAGCAAGTTTTGCATGCGTGTACACCAGTCCAGTCGAAAATCCAAGAGCGCCTTCCTTCATTGCTATGGTTAACATTTTTTTCATCAGTTTCATCTCGGCCGGGCTGATGTCTCGAACCTCATCACCGATAAGACCACGCCTGAGTGTTCCGTGTCCAACAAGTGTTCCAAAGTTTAAAGCTAACCCCTTTTGCTGCAATTCATTCAAAAATTCTTTCATACTAAGCCAATTAAAGCTGACCTTTTTAATGTCAACCCATTTTTGAATGCCGCGAATGACTTCATGATTTGCCAAAGGAGCAAGCGACGAGCCGCAGTTTCCACCAATAATAGTTGTGATTCCCTGATGCAAAAGACTTTCAAGTGCTGGATCAAGAAATATCCGCCAATAAGTATCTGAGTGATTATTCACGTCAATAAAACCCGGCGTGACATACTTTCCAGCTGCATCAATTTCAACTTTTGCATGTTCATTATGCAAGTCACCGATAAAACGAATTTTTTCTTCTGTAATTGCAACATCCCCAACGAATTTGGGCGTGCCAGTACCATCGATAATAGTTCCGTTTTTTATAATGATATCATACATAATTTTTCATTTTAATTATTTTGTTTTGTTTTTATATTATACTATTTTTAACAAAAAATCGCAATAAATCGCATCAAATCATCTAAAATGACACCAAGAGCCTTCCTGATACATCATCTAAAATGACACCCAAATTCATGGTAAAGTACGGAGTTAACTTTTAACCCCAAAACAAGCCATGAATAAAGAAGCTA
>Ga0194047_10000320_pt1 | contig 32470 bp, 29 predicted proteins | sample JunL225m_MetaG_2_FD_160070 | JGI IMG/M metagenome (GOLD analysis project Ga0194047, IMG submission 160070) | Anoxic zone freshwater microbial communities from boreal shield lake in IISD Experimental Lakes Area, Ontario, Canada - Jun2016-L221-5m | ecosystem: Environmental > Aquatic > Freshwater... | reverse complement strand
AAATAAAGTGTTATCATTTTCTTTGTTTTAGTTGTTCTATTCTTGACGCAAAATAAACGGATTTTTCAGGAAAAATAAAACTTAATTTAGAATAGACGTCAATTGCCTTGCGTTTATTGCCCTGTTTGAGCCAAACCTCGGCCATGGCTTCTGTAATAACATCTGCAGTGGTATTGGCTTTTTCGGCAATAGCAGCGATCGCTTTTTCCTGTTCTTCGCCTATTTCAGCGACCTGTGGGCTTCCATCTTTGTTTTTGAGCACTTTAAGCCAGGCTGTAAAGCTTCTTAATTGCTTGGTAAACTTGTCTTGGGGTATTTTGGAAAGGTCTATTTCGATGCCTTGGGCCTCAAAATAATCTTTTTGAAGTGGGGTCAATTCTGCCTCAAAGGGCAAATTAGCTGCTTGCACAGGTTCTTTAAATTGAGCCAATTGTTCTGAGATAACACTTGATAATTTATTAACATGTGGAGTAGATAATGCAGGTTCCTCTTCTAAGTATATTAAATGATGCAATTGTAAATTATTGGGGAAATAAGCACTTGTTTTTTGTAATTGAGCTGCTAGTAAAGGGGAGGCGTCTAACTCATATTTTTTAGCCAATAAAAATTGGAGACTTGGGCTATAGGGATGATGATGTGCCCATTTTTCCAATTCGACAGTTTCGATGGTTTCCAATGCAGTATGACCTGTCCATTGATTTAAAATTGTATTGATGATGGTTGCGCCCATGACTTACCAGTTTGAAAAAATTTGATTAAAGATATCATCTGTAATATTTCTAAGAATGTCATCCATTAATTGACTCTCCGCTGCCTGTAAAGTTAAATTGGCAGAGAAATCAAAATTTCTAGATACATCAAATTCTTGTTCTTTATTTTCTAAAGTCTTTTTTAATAGTACATGCACGGTAACCGTCAATCGATTGGTACTTGCTTGTTGTGCACTTACCCCCACAGTTTGAGAAGGGTCGTAATTGGTGATGGTTGCAAATATTTGATAATGGGCGTCGTCACTATTTGTTCTTGTAAGTTTGGTACCACTAATAATTTTTTGAAGCAACTTATCTGTTAGCATTGGGGCCAACTGTGGGTTCACATACCTTGCTTTGTTTTCGACAAAAGCAATCTTAACCGTTTTGATATTATCTGGAATGACCGCATCTCTAAAACTATAAATGCCACAGCTAATAAATAAGGTAACAATTAATAATGTGAATAGTAAAGATTTAATGATATGCGTTTTTGTCATTTTCATTGTGATGGATATAAAATTATTCTTCAATATCGTATTCTTTAATTTTTCTGTATAAAGTTCTTTCACTAATTCCCAAATCGGTGGATGCGTCCTTACGGCGTCCACGATGTTTCTTCAATGCCTTTAAAATTAGTTCTTTTTCTTTATCCATAATGTTTAAGGATTCTTCCACTTCATAATGACCATTCAACTCATTGTCAAGAATAATGGGTTGGTGCGCGTTAAGATGAACTGTTGGATTGATAGGGCTTGCAAGATTGTTATGATGGATCGTATTGCTCACTGGCATCAAATCTTCTTTTAATTCATTGATCAAAGATTCTTTATTAAAATTAGCATTGTTGGCACCCGAAATGCTTGGGTTTTGTAATATTTCTAAAAACATTTTTTTTAATTCGTTCACGTCTTTTTTCATGTCAAAGAAAAGTTTGTACAAGATTTCTCTTTCATTGGCAAATTCACCCACTGGGGTATTGCCTGTGAGCATGGGCACATTGTTCACATTTTGAACAGGTAAGAAGCCTGCCAATACTTCGGCATTGATGTGTTCCACTTTACTCAAGACAGAAATTTGTTCGGCAATATTTTTCAATTCTCTTACATTGCCAGGCCAAGGATATTCTATTAATAATTTGCGCGCTTCTTCGTCTAAAAAAATAGGTTTAGTTTTGTATTTTTCAGCAAAATCCACCACGAACTTTCTAAACAACAAAGGAATGTCTTCTTTGCGGTCTCTTAAAGAAGGCACTCTAATGGGTACTGTATTTAATCGATAATATAAATCTTCTCTAAACTTTCCTTTTTGTGTAAACTCTAATAATTCTCTATTGGTAGCAGCTACTACGCGCACATCTGATTTTTGAACCTTAGAAGAACCTACGCGTATAAATTCGCCTGTTTCTAAAACGCGCAATAAACGGGCTTGTGTGCCCAAAGGCAATTCTCCAATTTCATCTAAGAAAATAGTACCACCACTTACGGTTTCGAAATAACCTTTTCTACTATCCACTGCACCAGTAAAAGAACCTTTTTCATGTCCAAATAATTCAGAGTCAATGGTCCCTTCGGGAATAGCGCCACAATTGACTGCAATAAATGGATTGTGTTTTCTTGCAGATAAACTATGAATGATTTGAGAAAAAACTTCTTTACCCACACCGCTTTCTCCAACAATAAGCACCGTTAAATCGGTACTAGCAACTTGCTCTGCGGTATTCAATGCATGATTGATGGCAGGCGTGTTGCCAATAATACTAAATCTATTTTTTAATGCTTGTAAATCCATTTTAAATATTGTTTATAGCTCCAATTAAAGTGCCTTTCGTATAATCTTTTATAAGTATGTTCACATAATCTCCTTTTTTTAGAGGGGTATGATTTCCAATATTTATTTTAGGAAATACCACCACTTTATTTTGACTGGTTCGGCCCATCCATTCGTTGTCCCTTTTTTTGCTATTGCCTTCTATCAAAACTTCATAAGATTTTCCCATTTCTTTTTTATTACTATCGTTAGACAAATGCCATTGAACATCTACTATTTCTTGCAATCTTCTTTTTTTAACATCTAAGGGTACATCATCTTCGTATCTTTTTTCGGCAAGGGTACCAGGACGCTCCGAATAAAAGTACATATAGCAATAATCATACTGTGCCAATTGCATAATGCTCATGGTGTCTTGATGATCTGCTTCGGTTTCGGTACAAAAGCCGGCAATGATGTCTGCGGAAATACTACATTCGGGCATCAATTCTTTAATGCGTGCCACTTTAGACAAATACCATTCACGCGTATAAGTGCGGTTCATTAATTGCAAAATTCTTGTGCTTCCACTTTGAACAGGCAAGTGAATGTATTTGCAAATATTATGGTACTTCATCATGGTAAACAAAACTTCATCTGTAATGTCTTTAGGATGTGAAGTGCTAAAACGTACTCTCAATTGAGGATTAATTAAAGCAACACTTTCTAATAGTTGCGCAAATGTAACCTGCGTATTCGTTTCGGGATTGGTCCAATAATAACTGTCCACGTTTTGTCCTAACAAAGTCACTTCTTTGTAGCCTTTATCAAACAAATCTTTACATTCTGCTACAATCGAAAAAGCATCCCTACTTCTTTCTCTTCCCCTCGTAAATGGAACTACGCAGAAGCTACACATATTATTACAGCCACGCATAATAGAAACAAATCCACTAATGCCATTGCTGTCTAATCGAACAGGAGAAATGTCGGCATAAGTTTCGTCTCGGCTTAATAAAACATTCACTGCTTTTTGTCCAGTACCAGCTTCTATAATTAAATCGGGTAGGGTCCGGTAAGCATCAGGACCTACCACTAAGTCCACCAATTTCTCTTCTTCTAATAATTTTGATTTTAATCTTTCGGCCATGCATCCTAAAACACCTACCAACATCCCTGGCTTTTGTACTTTGTATTTTCTAAACTCCGTTAATCTTTTACGTACCGTGAGTTCAGCTTTTTCTCTAATGGAACAAGTATTAATTAATATCAAATCAGCCATCTCTACATTGCGGGTACTGCCATATCCATTTTTTTCCAAAATAGATGCCACTACTTCGCTGTCGGCAAAATTCATCGCACAACCATAACTTTCAATCAGAAAAAATTTGGTAAAGGGTGTTTTATCTTGTATAGATACATAGGCTTCCCCCTGTCTCAATTCATCATGTTCCTTGGTGGCCGTTGTAAATAATTCCATTCAATCTGGTTTTGAAACGCAAATTTAGTTAAAAAAACAGAATGTGTCAACTTGTCAGCCAAAACTTCTAATTATTTGATAATGAAACCATTATTGCACAAATGCTGGGATACCTTATAAATAATTATATATAATTAGCAATCAATGGTTTAGTATTCCCTTGCTATATTTGAGTAAAATAATAGAAATGTATAAAGGCATTGTCGTTTTCTGCTTTTTGATATGCGCACAATGGTCAATGGCCCAAAACATTGGCGTGACTAAATTAAGAAACGAAACCTCACGTAATATCAACAAAGCAATAGATACGGCCTATTTTAATTGGAAGCGAGGGGGCATGTATAATTTTAATCTTGCTCAAAGCTCTTTAAGCAACTGGGCGGCAGGGGGAGACAATTTCAATATGTCTATCAATACTTTCTTTAATTATTTTGCTTATTACCAAAAACCTAGGCAAAGCTGGGACAATAATTTTGATGCCAATCTTGGTTTTGTTCAATCTACAACATTAGGAGGCAGGAAGAATGATGATCGACTAGATTTACTTAGTAAATATGGTTATAGAATTGATACCACTGGAGTATGGTATTTGTCTGGACTTTTTAATTTTCGTTCTCAAATTTTTGATGGATATAGTTTTAGTGGTACCAATTCAACTTTTACTTCTTCGTTTTTTGCACCTGCCTATATTATCTTATCTGCGGGTTTGGATTACAAGCCCAATAAAACTTTTTCAGTTTTCTTTTCACCCCTTACTTCCAGAACTACTTTATTATTAAATACTAAACTATCTAATTTAGGTAGCTATGGTGTACCCAAAGGAGACAAAGTATATAAGGAAACAGGTTTATTTGTAACAGTAAATTATAATAACGAAATTGCCCCAAACATCATGTATAAAGGTCGTGCCGATTTTTTCTCTAACTATTATGAAAAGCCAGAGAATATCAATTTGTACATGACCAATATGTTTACATTTAAGATCAATAAAAACTTTTCGGCCAACTATAGTTTGGATTTAATTTATGACGATAAAATTAAAAATTTTGGCCCCAATAAAAATTCACCCGGATTGCAATTAAAAAGCATCATAGGTGTGGGGTACTATAAAAACTTACAAGTAAAAAAACTAGTGTTGGTGCCAAAGTCCTAATAGCAGGTTAATGTATTATTTAGCAATTGCTTTTAAGGTATGCTTTATCTTGTTTGCCTTATGCGTTAAGTCTTGATAGTCTTTGCTGATAATGGTTACATGTCCCATTTTTCTTCCTGGCTTGGTCTGTTTTTTTCCATATATATGAACAAATACATTGTCCATCTTAAGCACTTCTTCTAAACCTTCGTAATGCACAGCGCCTGTATGGCCTTCGCTTCCAACAATATTTACAATTGCCGAAGGTAAGATGGCATCCGTATTGCCTAAAGGATAATCTAATAATATTCTAAGCAACATATCATATTGGCTGCAGTAATTGGCTTCGATGGTATGGTGTCCACTATTGTGCACACGAGGTGCAGTTTCATTCACCCATATTTCATCTGCAGTATCAATAAATAATTCAATGGCAAATAAGCCTGGGCTATTCAATCCTTTCACCACTTTACGCGCAATGGCTTGCGCTTTCCATAATTGTTTTTCTTCTAGCTTGGCTGGACTTATTTGATAATCTAATAAATTGTACACTGAATCAAAAACCATTTCGGCCGGCGGATAAATGATGGTTTCTCCTTTTGCATTCATTCCTACAATTAATGCAATTTCACTGGCAATCTTTACTTTTTTTTCTAATACAGCGGGTACATTAAATGCCCATTCTACTTCTTTCTCGGTTTGAATAATTTGTACACCTTTGCCATCATAACCTCCTTCACCCATTTTATGCACAGCAGGTAGGAAATTGATATGAGCTAAAACTTCCGAAGCATTTTGCGTAATAAAAAATGGTGCAGTTGGAATTTCGTTGTCTTTATAAAATTGCTTTTGAAGCAGTTTGTTTTTGATGGTTCTAATGGCAGCGGGTGTTGGGTATACTTTAACGCCTTGTTTTTCTAATTGTTCTAATGCATCCACATTCACCGCTTCAATTTCAATGGTAATGGCATCTAAACCTATCCCAAAATTATAAACGGCATCATAATCCTGAATATTGCCTAAAGTAAAATGATGGCATAAATGTGCTGCAGGACAATGGGCATCGTTTTCTAATACATAGGTGGTCACATCAAAATTTGCTGCAGCTTGCAATAACATTCTCCCCAATTGGCCACCGCCGAGTATACCTACTTTCATTATTTTGATACTTTTAACAAAGATAAGGGTATGGCGCAAGTTTTCATTTTGCATAGCGCTTAAAAGCAGTTAAATTTGTTGTGTAAATAAGTAAAATGTCATTATTGCCCATCATCACTGTAAAGAATTTGGTAAAAAGCTATGGTGCATTCCATGCTGTCAAAGGAATCAATTTTGAGGTATTTGAAGGGGAGATTTTTGGCTTATTGGGTCCCAATGGTGCAGGTAAGTCAACTACTTTGGAAATTATAGAAACTTTGAGAGCCAAAACCAGTGGGGAAGTTTGGGTAGATGGATTCAATATAGATGAATCGCCTGAAGACATAAAAAAAATCATTGGCGTACAATTGCAAACAGCGGGATTTTATCCCAATTTAAATTTAACCGAATTGATGCAATTGTTTATTGGTTTGTATCAAACCAATGTGGAGCCAATGGCATTGTTGAAGAAAGTAAATTTAGAGGATAAGGCAAAAGCAAAATTCAAGGAATTAAGCGGGGGACAGAAACAACGTTTTTCTATTGCTACCACTTTAATCAATCAGCCCAAAATTATATTCTTAGATGAACCCACTACGGGCTTGGATCCTCAAGCACGCAGAAATTTATGGGATTTGATTAAAGAAATCAGAGACAACGGCACTACAGTAATTATTACGACACATTATATGGATGAAGCCGAAGTGCTATGCGATAGAGTGGCCATCATAGACAGTGGTGAAATTATTGTCATCAATACCCCCAATGAATTGATTGATCAATTAGTGGCTTCTGGTTTTGAAAAAGTAAAAGAAGTAAAAAAAGCCAATTTGGAAGACGTGTTTATTCAAAAAACAGGAAAGGCTTGGAGAGAAGACTAAAAAAATAAGTACATAAAAATAAATTATAAAAAATAAATTGAATAAAATGACACAAGATCCACGTTATCCCATTGGTAAATTCGAAGCCATGCCTTTTACAGAAGCTACAAAAAAAGCTTGGATACATGAAATAAGAATTGCACCCACCAATTTAGAATTGACTTTGCAACATTTGGATAAAGCCCAATTGGATACACCTTATAGGGAAGGGGGTTGGACTGTTCAACAAGTGGTTCATCATTTGGCAGACAGTCACATGAATGCATTTATACGTTTTAAATTGGCTTTGACCGAGGAAGTGCCACCCATTAAAACATATGACGAAAAAGCCTGGGTCAATACAGCAGATGCATTGTTAACGCCCATCAATTATTCTTCTACCATTTTGCATGCATTGCATGAGCGTTGGGCGAATCTATTGGAATCAATGACGGATGAACAATGGCAAAGAAAATTATTTCATCCAGTACGCAATGCCGAAGTAAGTTTATGGGATATGCTTTCTATTTATTCATGGCATGGCAAACACCATATCGCACATATTAAAAATTTATGTGAGCAAAAAGGCTGGTAATTAGTTAAATAGTTTTCTATCTACTTCTGCAACTAAGTAAACGCTACCAATAACTAAAATCAAATCGGTAGGGAAGGCATTTTGTTTGGCAACTTGGATGGCATTATTGACATCTACATAGCATTTACCTTTCAATCCAAGCGCATTTCCTTTTTCTGCAAGTTCAGTTGAAGCAAGGGCTCTAGGGATATTGGATTGTGTATAATAATAATTAGCTTTTGTAGGCAATAATTTTAATACAGCTTCCACATCTTTGTCTTTTACCATTCCGGTGACGATGTGCAAATGATCATAATGCATCGTTGCCAACTGATCCAACATGGCTGTAATACCATGTTCGTTATGGGCAACATCCAAAACAAGATGGGGGGAAGATTGTAAACATTCCCAACGGCCCATCAATCCTGTTGTTTTTTTTACCTGCGTTAAAGCGCTACGCATATTTTCAGCATTGATATTCCAACCCATGTCTGCTAATAATTGCGCAGCTACTATTACTCCTTTTAAATTTTTTGCTTGATATTTTCCTGGCAGATCGCAAGCGATGGTGAAACTTTCTGGAAATAGGGGGGCCTTTAATAAATGAAATAAAGGTTGATTGAATGAAAAGTGAGCGCTATCCCAATTGTTTTCAAAATGAGTTGCCGTTAAAAAGTTTTCGCTAAAATAAATCGGTGCATGGACTGCTTGAGCTTTATTTTCAAAAACTTTTGTAGTAGCCTCAATGCGTTCGCTAATGACCACGGGCACATTTTGTTTGATGATGCCTGCTTTTTCGGCAGCTATTTGTTCTAAAGTATTGCCCAGTAAATTCATGTGGTCCCAGCCAATATTGGTAATGATGCTTAAAAGGGGAGTAATGACATTGGTGCTGTCTAATCTTCCACCTAAGCCAGTTTCTATAATGGCAATAGCACATTTTTCTTGTGCAAAATAATCAAAAGCCATGCCTACAGTAATTTCAAAAAAAGAAGGCTCAATTTTTTCTATGACTGGTTTTATTTTATTGGTGAAATCAATCACAAATTCTTGGGTACACATTTCACCATTCACTTTAATTCGTTCTCTAAAATCATATAAATGGGGGGAGGTGTACAATCCAGTCTTATAGCCTGCTGCTTGAAAAATGGCTGCCAACATATGGCTGGTAGAACCTTTTCCATTGGTGCCAGCAACATGAATGGTTTTGATTTTATCTTGAGGGTTGTCTAAAAATTTACAAATCTCAAGCGTATTGTGCAAATCATTTTTAATGGCTGCCGCACCAATTCTACTAAATAATGGAAGGCGACTGTATAAATAGTCGATGGATGCTTGATAAGACATATTGTATTATTGAACTTCGAATTTAAACTTAACAGTGATCAAGGAACTATGATCGGTGCTATTGAAATTAATTTTAGTTAAGTATTCGACGATGGCTTTTTTATATTTAGGATCGTTGGAAGAGGAGCCTTTCACAATTTGTATAAATTTTCCTTGACCCGATGGATTCACTTCAATTTCTGCATAAATGGTTGCAGCTTCCACATCACCATTAAAAGAATAAGCTTTGGTAACATGTCTATCTCCTTTAGTTACAAAAGGGCCCCCAGTTCCCGTATAATTTTTTCCATCAATACTTCCATTGGCTGCGCCTTGATCTCCTTTGCCGCCTGCAATGCCCTGGTCTTTGACGTTATTGTAACTGTCTTGATTGTTTCCACCTTTACCATCGCCGCCTGCATATTTTCCCATTAAGGCTTTTGGTTTGGTTGCAGGTGGTAGGGGTAAATTTTTAATATTGGTTTTCGCTTTTTCGGAACGAATGGCTTCGTCATTAGGATCGTTGGAATGGGTATTTATTTTTACTGCCTTATTAATGGCCGTTGCTTTTACTTTTTTACTAGATCCTACTTCAGGTGCTGGGGCTTCTTTGCTTTTTGGAGCTATATCGCCAAGGCCAGTGCTACTGTTGCCTAAATTCACTTCCATATAAGAGGCTTCTGGCGGCACAATACTTGGAGCCGCTTGCTGCCAATGCATTACTACAAACAATAAAGACAAGACAATGCATATTAAAATAGTGTACACACCAGCTTTAATATTTTTTTCTTGTTCGAAACTTAATTGCATGTTATAAAATTAATGCAAAAAAACATCATAACCCAATCTGCAAAGGGTAGCAATCATTACAATTAGGAAAAAGCTTCTTATAAACTTATTGCCTTTGGCAATAGCCATTTTAGAACCTAAAAAACCACCTAATGCATTGCAAATAGCCATAGGTAGGGCCAGTGACCACATAATCGAGCCCTTTAAAACAAATAAAAGTATTGAACCCATATTGGTGGCTAGATTGACCACTTTAGCATGTGCGTTGGATTGAAGAAAATCAAATCCGAGCACACTAATAAAAGCCAGCACCAATAAGCTGCCGGCACCCGGTCCAATAAATCCGTCATAAAAACCAATCACCAAACAAATCAAAGCGCCTTTGTACCATTTGAATTTAAAATGAGTGCTTTGAATTTCAAGACCTAAATTTTTATTGGTATAAGTATAAATTGCAATGAAGACCAATATGATAAAAATTACCGGCTTCATAAAAGCATTAGTTACTATGGTCAAACAGTAGGATCCAGTAAAAGCTGCAGCAAAAGCAATGCTTGTAAAAAGCAATAACCTTGGCAATGGAATTTTTACTTTTTTTAAATACTGTCTGGCTGCAAAAAAAGTTCCAGTAAAAGATGGAATTTTCAGAGAACCAATGACTCTAGAAATGGGTTCGTGTGGGAACAAGATAATTCCTGCAGGGGTTTGTATGAGTCCACCCCCTCCAACAATGGCATCCACAAATCCAGCAACAAATGCAATGCAACATAAAATAATCACTGTTGAACTCATTGCAGAAATTAGGATTGGTGTACGATGGGTTTACTGGGGCTTGGCCAAGTATTGATCACAATGCCTGTAATAATAATAAGCCCACTGATAATTTGTGCATTGGAAAATTTTTCATCTAAAAATAAAACGGCTTCAATAGAACTAAGAAAAGGAATTAAAGTCCCAAATAAAGCGGCTTTCCCAGCACCAATTTTTTGAATGGCATTGTTCCAAATTAAATAGGAGATGGTAGAGTTGCCAATACCAATATATAAGACAATCCAAAGAAGGTGCTTATTGAAAACCACAGGTTGAATAAAATTCATTTCGTAAATGGCAGCTGGTAATAATAAAATAGCGCCAATAGCAAATAAGACCAATAAGAAACTATTGTTAGAAATGCCTTGAGGTTTTTTACGCACAAAAACATTGTAAATTCCAAAACAAAAACCTGCTAAAATCATCCATAAATCTCCAGCGCCAATTTCAAAATGGACGATATTGGATAACTGCCCTTTGGTTAATAAATAAAGCGTACCCAATAAACCTAGAAAGATGCCTGTGATGTTTTTCCAATGTAATTTTTCATTTACAAAATAGGCAGCCAAGAGTGCTGCTACAATAGGATGCACTGTAGATCCAAAAAGTGCCATATTGATGGCGGTGGTATAATGGCCTGCTGTATATATTAAAGTATTGTAAACCGAAAAGCCAATGAAACCCATCCAAAAGAAATAAGCTTTATTGGCTTTGAAAATTGGCATTTCATTTTTTAAATTTTTATACGCAAAAGGAAACATGCAAATAGTAGCTACTGTCCATCTAAAAAAAGCCAAACTTAATGGGCCTGATAAATGAATGGCATAACGGGATACAATAAAATTACCCGACCAGATCACACTAGAAGTAATGGCAAGTGCTGCGCCTATTTGATTTTGTCTTCTCAATGGTGTGCAAAGTTTTGAGTAAAATCGCCTTTAATTCTTTCAATAGGTGGGTTGTAATAACCAAATTTCAAATTAGGAAATTCTTCATGAATTAAATCCATCATTTGTTTGATACCCATAATTTCTCCCATATCAGTCACCCCAATTTTTCCTAAATACCAATCGGGATCAATATTAAAATTGCGCCATTGAATCATTTTTAAATTGGTATCTCTGATGAATTTTCTTAAAGCTTCATATTCTTCTACACTATCGGTCATGCCAGGAAAAACAAAATAATTAATGCTAGTCCATTTACCTGCAGCAGACATTACACGTACGCTTTCTTTAATATCTGCAAAAGTATAATTGTTGGGGCGGTAATAAGCATTGTAAATATTTTCACGTACCGAATTGGTACTAACTCTTAAACTATCCAATCCTGCTTCTGCTAAAATTTTAACGGCTACTGGATTAGAACCATTGGAATTAATATTGATACTTCCTTTACCTGTATGTTTTCGAATTTCAATAATGGCTTCTTTGATGGTTTCCCACATTAATAAAGGTTCTCCTTCGCACCCTTGACCAAAACTTACAATAGGGAAAGGAGCGGTCATCAAATGGGGCACGGTGTATTCCACTACTTCAGCAGCGGTTGGTCTGAATACCAAACGTTCTTGGTTAGAAATAATTTCTTCTTCAATAGGTTGAAAAGAAATACATCCAATACAATTGGCATTACAAGCAGGAGATATTGGAATAGGACATTCCCATCTGCCCATGGCAAAATTTCTGGCAGCAGGACAATGATAGGTCATGCAACAATTTTCCATTAAATGTTTCACCAATCTATTTTGACTATAGGTCTCCAGTAATTTACTTGTTCCTGTTTCAATTATTTTTTGGTCATACCCTTCGCAATCCTGTCGAATGTCTTTTTCAATTCGAACAGCAGGTACATAATTTTTTCCATCCTGCCAGCCCACAGCAGTATAGCAAAATAAAGGAAGTGTAGGGGCATTGGGTAAGGTTTCGTAAGCGGCGACATACAAACCAGTATGCGCAGGTGGAATGAATGCAGCAACGGCCCAGCCTTTTTCACAAACACGCATTTCGCCAGTTTCCACATCAATGCCAATGCCTCTTCGCTCAGGCAATTCATATAAACTTCCACCATTGGGTAATTCCATCCAATCTTCTAATGGAATGGGATATGCATCCCAACCCGCCCGGCCTGTAACATACAAACTGGTGTCTTCAAATATTTGGCCTTTGCCATCAGAATATAAAATATAAGGGGAGCTTTGTAACGACATTGGGTAAAGGTATCAATTAGGATTTAATTAAATTGGAATTGGAAATTTGTTGCGCACAAAAGGCATTAAATTCTTGGGTAATGGCTGCAGTTACAGGTTCATTGATTTGTTTTTGTATCAATTTATTGTTTTTAAAATCGATCGTGATCAAATCGTCTTTGATAAGTGCATTTTGAACCAAATTCCAGGAATAATATTTTTTAGGAAAAGTGTTGATGACAAGGCCTGCAGGGTCAAAAGCGAGTTCATAGGGGAATTTTACTTGTCTTTCAAATAAGGCCCCAATCAAAAAGATGCCTGCAATCAACAATCCATTGGGTTGTAAAAACCAGCCCCAGGAAGCCAATAATAAACCCAACCGATAATAGGGCAAGCCGCCTCTTTTTCTTTGAAATAAGCAAAAAATCCACCAGCTTATAAAAGAAGTCATGATGGCGAAAATCAATGCTGGCTTAGGGAAAAGGCCCAAATAAATGGAATATGAAAAGGCTAGAACAGATATCAAAAGCATAAATTGGCTAATTCGGTCTACGTTTTTAAAATCGGGACTTTTGCAAACAATGATATAATCAAAAACACGCATATAAATTTAGTTTCTAGTGGAGTAATATTTGGTGCAATTTAAGCCCATTTGGTTAACTTTGCACTATGAAGAAAACACATCTTATTTTATTAGTATTGATTGCAGCTGCAATTGTTGTTTTGGTTAGCTATACGGGCGATTTAAGTAGTTATGAAACCATTGGCTCTGCGAAGCAAAAAGAAGGCAAATTTGTGAACTTGATTGTGAAAATGGATAAGTCTAAAGCGGTGCAATATGACCCTGCCAAAGACCCCAATTTATTGGAATTTAATGTGCAAGACAGTTTAGGTGGTAAAATTGCGGTGGTTTATCACAATACCATGCCAACTGATATGGAAAAATCGGAAAGATTGGTATTGAAAGGTAAAGTACAAGGAGATCATTTTGAATGTTCTGCGATTGTGATGAAATGCCCTTCTAAATACAAGGACAATCCCAATGCGTTGAAAGATCAACCCGTAACCATTAGCAATTAATAATTTAATTAGGTAAATGAATACAACAAAATTTATTGGTGAGCAATTGCTGCCTGGACAAATAGGTTATTTTTTAACGATACTTAGTTTAGTGGCATCATTAATGGCCACATTTGCATTTGCAAAAGCTTTTTTTTCAAAAGAACTTTCGGTACAGAGTCAATGGAATAAACTGGCTAAAATTGCTTTTTATATCGAAGCGGTTTCGGTCTTTTCTTGTTTTATTGTTCTTTTCTATATTATTTCCAATCATTTGTTTGAATACAAATATGCCTACTTGCATAGTGATAAGATTTTACCCTTTCAATATTTATTAAGTTGTTTTTGGGAAGGGCAGGAAGGCAGTTTTTTACTTTGGAGTTTTTGGCATTGTGTATTAGGAATGTTTGTATTGACAAGATTAAAAAGATGGAACAACAATATCAATGGGATAATGATGGTATTGAATTTTGTTCAGTTTGTACTTGCCACCATGGTAGTGGGGTTATTTATTTTTGATGCTAAATTAGGCAGTAGTCCTTTTTTGTTGTTAAGAGAAGAAATGAATTGGCCCATACTTTCTCGTCCCGATTATTTACACTTAATTAAAGATGGTACAGGTTTAAATACATTATTACAGAATTATTGGATGGTGATTCATCCACCTATATTATTTTTAGGTTTTGCCTCTACGACGATTCCATTTGCATTTGCAGTGGTGGGCTTAATTAAAAAAGAACATGATTGGATGGACCTTTGTATGCCATGGGCAAGTTTTTCGGCAGGTATATTAGGATTGGGCATTATGATGGGTGCAGCTTGGGCTTATGAGAGTTTAACCTTTGGGGGTTATTGGGCCTGGGATCCGGTAGAAAATGCATCATTAGTGCCATGGCTTACCTTGGTATCGGCCATACATGCTTGTATTATTTATAGAAAAACTGGAAGCAGTTTAAAAACTACTTATCTATTTTTTGGCTTAAGTTTTTTACTTGTTTTGTATTCTACTTTTTTAACAAGAAGTGGCATATTGGGAGATACTTCGGTACATGCTTTTACTGATTTAGGAATGAATACACAATTATTAAGCTTCCTATTAATTTTTGTGCTTCCTTACTTTGCGTTATTTTCATTTAGGATGAAGGACATGAAAGCGCCACAAAAAGAGGATGAAATTAAAAGCAGAGAATTTTGGATGTTGGTAGGGTCTTTAATTTTATTTTTATCTGCCGTAGTCATCATAGCCATTACTTCTATTCCTGTTTTCAATAAATTGTTTGGAACCAAAATTGCGCCCCCTGAAGATGCGGCTTTTGCACACAATCAAGTGCAGGTATTTGTGGCCATCATCATTGGACTGCTCACGGCAGTTGGGCAGTATTTAAAATTCAAAGGAACCACTGGAGATTATTTTAAAGAAAAAATAAAAATACCTTTAATCATTTCAGCAGCACTAAGTGCATTGGTATTTATTTATGTGGGTGTTAATTTTACAGAAAAGGGCATTGGTTTTACAGGGGCCCTCTACGTAGCATTATTTGCTTCCATCTTTACAGTGGTTGCCAATTTATTTTATTTTATTTCTGTTCAAAAAGGAAAATTAAAATCTGCAGGAGCATCCATCGGACATATTGGTTTTGGAATGGTCTTAGTAGGTATATTAATTTCTTCTTCCAATAAGACTGTATTAAGTTGGAATACGACGGGCATCAGTCCATTGCGTATGGAATCAAAAAAGAATCCGGCCGGCAATCCAAAAGAAAATATTACTTTATTCGAAGGCATTGCCACAGACATGGGTAAGTACATGGTCACTTATGTAAGAGACACGTTTGATATTTTAGACAAAAGATTTTTTGAATTAAAATTCAAAGAGAAAAAAACCAAAGAGGAATTTTTCTTGTATCCAGATGTTTTAAAAAATAATAAAGGCATGGAAGGCTTTTCGGCCAATCCATCTTCAAAACATTATTTGCAAAAAGATATTTTTGTTTACGTTACTTCTTTTCAAGATCATTCTAAAGAAGATACCAGTAGTTTTATACCGCATCAAATTTCGATAGGGGATTCTATTTTTTATAGCAATGGCTATATTAAATTAGATAAAGTTTTGGTGAATCCCAATGCCAATAGACCCGCAGGAACTAATGAATTGGTTTTGCAATTGTCTGTCACCTCTAAAGAAGGGTTAAAGTATCCATCCACACCTAGTATTACTTTGCAAGGCATGAATTTGCAGGCCAATTTAGATACCGTAAAAGCACAGAATTTGGTATTGAGTTTTAATAAAGTGGTAGATCAGAAAAAAGGAATATTAGAAATAGGGATCAAAGAATCGGCGTCTTTGACGAATTTAATTACTTTAAAAGTATACGAATTTCCCTATATCAATATTTTATGGACTGGGATCATTGTGATGGTATTTGGTTTCGGCTTGGCCACTTTTAACCGCGTTAAGAAATTTAAGGCCAAATAAAGGGTTAAAAAGGTTACTTTTTTTAATTTAGCGTATCAAATAATATGAACAATAAGGTAAAATATAGCTTGGTGTTTTGTTTGGCATTGCTTAGTGCATCCAAACTTAATGCGCAAACTGGGGTCTATGATACCCTCAGAGTAGAAGCATACATTACCCCCGAAGGAGATACCATCCCGCAATCTTGGTTGCCACCTGCTCAGGTCACTTCTATTCAAACTGCACATTGGAAAAAATATTGGAAGGATTGGACCCGACTTAGAAATGCAGTCTATGTAACCTATCCTTATGCAAAAACAGCAGGAAAAATTATTTCCGAAGTGAATATGCAATTGGCCAATGTACCCGATGAGCGTCAAAGAAAACTAATTATAAAATCGAGAGAGAAAGAGTTGAAAAGAGATTTTGCAGATAAAGTAACAAATTTATCGGTGTATCAAGGAAAAGTCTTGATGAAATTAATCAATCGAGAAACCGGAAACAATTGTTACGAAATTATCAAAGAGTTTAAAGGTGGCTTTAATGCTGGTTTCTGGCAAACAGTTGCTTTTGTATTTGGAAGTAGTTTAAAGCAACAATACGATGCCAAAGGAGATGACAAAGAGATTGAAAAGATAGTCATAGAATTGCAAAAATTATACGGGTACAAAGGGTAGGTTTTTGAGCCCTATTTTAGTATCTTTACCCGAATAGTTCCATCCACAATGAGCGAAGAAAAAAGTTTGAATTTTATTGAAGAAATTATTTCCCAAGATTTAGCAACTGGGAAACATAAATCTATTTTAACCAGGTTTCCGCCCGAGCCCAATGGCTATTTACATATTGGGCATGCAAAAAGTATTTGTTTGAATTTTGGCTTAGCAAAACATTTTGGCGGCGGCACCAATTTAAGATTTGACGATACCAATCCAACCACCGAGGAAACTGAATATGTTCAAAGTATCAAAGCCGATGTTAAATGGTTGGGTTTTGATTGGGTAAAGGAATGTTATGCATCAGATTATTTTGATACTTTATACGGTTTTGCAATTCAATTAATTGAAAAAGGATTGGCCTATGTAGATGATAGTAGTCCTGAAGAAATAGCCTTACAAAAAGGGACACCAACTGTTGCAGGAACTGGTAATGCCTATCGCAATAGATCTATCGAAGAAAACAAAACATTGTTTGAAGCGATGAAATCGGGTGCTTTTGAAGATGGTGCTAAAGTGTTGCGTGCTAAAATTGACTTAAGCAATTCCAACATGCATTTGCGTGATCCGCTTCTTTATCGCATTAAGAAAGCGCATCATCACCGTACCGGAGATAAATGGTGTATTTATCCCATGTACGATTTTGCCCATGGTCAAAGTGATTCGATTGAAAATATCACTCATTCTATTTGTACACTTGAATTTATACCACATCGTGCTTTGTATGATTGGGGCATTGAGCAATTAGGCATATTCCCGTCTAAACAATATGAGTTTGCACGATTGAACATGACGTATACCATTATGAGTAAACGTAAGTTGTTGCAATTGGTGCAAGAAAATCATGTAGAAAGCTGGGATGATCCGCGTATGCCCACCATTAGTGGCATGCGCCGTAGAGGCTATACTCCAGAAAGCATTCGTGATTTTTGTGAAAGAATAGGCATTGCAAAAAGAGAAAATATCATTGATTTCAGTTTGTTAGAATTTTGTGTAAGAGAGCATTTAAATAAGATTGCGCAAAGAAGAATGGTGGTGACTGATCCGATTAAATTAATTATTTCCAATTTTGAATTGGGAGAAGAAATTTTACATTCCGAAAACAATCCAGAAGATCCAAATGGTGGTGTGAGAGTGGTTCCATTTAGTAAAGAATTGTGGATAGAAAGAGATGATTTTATGGAAACCCCTACTAAAAAGTATTTTAGACTTGGACCCGATTTAATGGTACGTTTGAAAAGCGCCTACATCATTAAATGTGACAGTTTTGAAAAAGATGAACAAGGCCATATCAAAACGGTGTATGCCAGTTATTTTGCTGACAGTAAAAGTGGATCAGATAGTTCTGGTTTGCATGTAAAAGGAACCTTACATTGGGTGAGTGCAAAACATGCAGTACCTGTGGTTTTAAATGAATATGATAGATTGTTTAAGGTAGAAGATGTGGCAGGCGCCGAAGGTGATTTTAAAGATTATATCAATCCCAATTCATTAACCAGAGTGACTACTGCCTGGGGTGAACCAGCATTGTTAGAAGACAATAAAGAAGCGCATTTTCAATTTTTAAGAAAGGGCTATTTTTATCAGGATACGACAAGCACTAAAGGGGCATTGGTTTTTAATCGCACAGTAACTTTAAAGGACGCTTGGGCCAAAGAGCAAAAAAAATAATTACCTCAAATTAATTGGCATGTTAACGCTCGAAAACTTTACTAAACATTGGGAGAAAAAGTTTCCAGCGCTAAACTTAAAACACACGCATTTTTTAATTGCTATTAGTGGCGGTGTGGACAGTATTGTGCTAGCACATTTAATGCATCTTTGTAAAGCCAAGATTACCTTAGCCCATGTCAATTTTCAATTAAGAGGAGAGGAAAGTATACGTGATGAAAATTTTGTACGCTCTTTTGCGGAACAATTAAATGTCCCTATTAAAGTACATAGTTTGGATACCCATAAATATGCAGCCACTTACAAAATGGGTTTGCAAGAAGCGGCTCGTGAAATAAGATATGCTTGGTTTGAATCTTTATTAGAAAAAGGAGCTGTATTGCTTACTGCGCATCATGCAGATGATCAAACAGAAACCGTATTAATGCAATTGTTTAGAGGTACTGGTTTGCATGGACTCACAGGCATACCAGCCAGACGAATTGATGTTTTAAATTTAGCAAGGCCCTTGTTGCCTTTTACCAAAGAACATATAAAGCAATATGCCATCAATAATGAGTTGACATTTGTAGAAGATAGTTCTAATAATAAAGATGATTATACCCGTAATTTAATTCGCAATAAAATCATTCCTCAAATACAAGAAGTGTATGCCAATGTAAATGAAAACATTTTTTCCACCGCAGAAAAATTAAAAGAAGCAGAAGCCATTGTAGAAGCTACGGTAGCATTGTTTTGGAAAAAAGGGTTTAAAATAAAAAAAGGCATTCCTACTTTGCCAATTAGTTATTTTAACAAGGTTAAAGACAATGCTACGTATACCTGGGGTTTGATTCAATCTTATGGGTTTAAGCCTGCTCAAATTACCGAAGTACATAAATTATTAGAGGCATCTAATGGTGCTTATATTGCAACACCCACACACCGCTTTATTAAATACAATGAGGTCATTCAAATTGTATCCAATGATACACCCAAAGAACATTTGGTGATTTATGTGGGCGAAGGGGTATTGCAAACTAAAAATGGAAGTTTGCATTTAGAACTATTGGAGGCAAAGCAAATTTCAAAAATGGATCCAAGCAATACCATTGCCTATATAGATGCAGCTAAATTAGATTGGCCCATTGTATTTAGAACCTGGCAATCCACAGATTATTTTTATCCATTAGGATTAAGAAAGAAAAAGAAACTCAATCATTTTTTGGGCAGTTTAAAATTAAGTCCTGCCATTAAAGAGCAGGTAGGTATTGTTTCAGTTGGAGATAAAATATGTTGGGTAGTGGCCCACCGATTAGATGATCGATTTAAAATTACGCCGCAAACAACTAAGGTTTTAAAAATTACCTACCAAGATAAGTCCTAATCTGATCTATAAATAAGCTCACTACTTCTACATGTCCAATAAAATGGGCAGTTACAATTAAGAATATTACCCCATAAATAGAACCCCATAAATGGGCACTGTGATTGATACCCCCTTGTCCTTGTTTGGATAAATAAGCAGTAAGTCCCAGATAAATAGGGCCAAATATAAAACCAGGAATGATTGGCGGAATGATAAAAAATCCAATTTGCATTGTAGGTTGAAGAAAAATACCCACAAATACAATGGCAGATACAGCACCTGAAGCACCTAAGCTGCGGTAATTGTATTGTTTAAAATGATGGAGATAGGTTGGAATCAAGCATATTAATAAAGAAGATATATAGAGTAGGATAAAGAAGCTAGATCCTGCTGATCCAAAAATCATGGTAAAATATTGTTCTACATAATCCCCAAACATGTAAAACGAAAACATATTGAATGCCAAGTGCATAAAATCGGCATGAATAAAGCCAGAACTAAAAAAACGATACCATTGGTTGTGCTGATGCACTGTATAAGGATGAAAAATTAATTTATCCATTAAGACCTCGTTGTACATAGCTGCCACAGAAATGCCTACTGTAATGATAGTAATATATAAAGTAATGCTCATAATGCTTTAATTAATAATTAATCGTGATGATATTTTTCATTGGCCAAGATACTGCATGCGCGGTATACTTGCTCTGCTAAAATTAATCGAACCAGCATATGCGGAAAAACCAATTCAGACAAAGACCAAGTAAATTGAGCACGTTGTTTGATGTCATTGGATACGCCATAGGCACCTCCAATTAAAAAAACAATGCGTTGGGCACTTTGATTGGCTTTTTGTTGAATCAATTTTGCCAAACCAGGAGAACTCAACATTTTGCCTTGTTCATCAAGTAATATTAATACATCGTTAGGATGAATTGCTTTGAGAATTGACAAGGCCTCAGCTTTTTTAATTTGCTCCGGATCGGTGGCTTTAGCTGGAACAATCAATTGCCAAGCTATGGGGTAGTAATGTCCAATTCTACCAGTAAAATTATCAATACCTTCTTTAATATAAGGTTCATTGGTTTTGCCAACTGAAAGAAAAGCTATTTTCAAAAGTGGTGGTTTCTTCAAAAATACTGCATATAAATTAAGGGGCATTGTTTACGCAAATGAATTAGTAAAAAATTCTATAAATATTATTTATAATATGTTGAATATCAGTGGTATAAATCAATTCTTTTCCTAAGACAAAGTGTATGATTATTTAATAATTCACCTATTTTCGTGCTCAACTTAACCCCCCTAACATGAAGTTACTATACCCCCGTAGTATGTTTTTTTTAGTGCTATTGATTTCCGCTCAATCTTATGGACAACAAACCATCAGCCAATCTAAAATTGGAGGCTTGATTTGTAGTTATTTTAAATCCAATGACAACAATCATTTGGTTCAGATTATTTTTAAAAATCAAAAGTACATCTACCAACAAGAGTCGGACACCATCACTTTAACAGACCCTGTAAAAACAAACCTTTTGATTAAAGATTTAAAAGAGGGATTGGCGATTATTGAAGATGATCAAAAAACAGCTAGTTATAATAGGGGCTATTACATTATAGTGAAAGACAATATTTACATGAACAATAAAGTACTTACATTTTGGAATAAAGAATACAATATCAGTGCATCCATTAATAAGAGCGCATTAACCCAATTAATTGATTGGTTGGAATCCATTAAGTTTTAAGAAGGATACTTCCCTCTATTCGCATAAAAAAGCCTCCCTAAGTAAAGGAGGCTTTTTTATGTGGTGACCGCGTTAGGATTCAAACCTAAAACCCCCTCATCCGTAGTGAGGTACTCTATTCAGTTGAGCTACGCAGCCATTTCCCTATTTATAGGGGGAGCAAATATAACTTAAAATCCTATTTTACCCAAGTAAAAACCTTAAATATTGCTACGAATACTAATAATGCCAGCGCACAAATGCCTCTATAGCAGCGTATTTGGTCAAACCAAGACGTGCATACAAGTCTGCAGTATGGGCATTTCTAATTTCAGCTCTTTGCCAAAATTCTCTAGCATCGGTACCTTGAAAGGGTACACTGTCCTTTTGTGATTGATGGATAAAAATACCAAATCGCTTTTTCATTACTTGATCAGGGCTCATAGGTACAGCCATTTCAATTTCAGAAATGTCCCATTCCTGCCAAGCGCCTTTGTATAACCAAACCCAACAATCTTTAACCCAAACTTCACCTTCGGCTTTTAAACGGCGTAAACTTTCAAAAATAATATCCAAACAAACTTTATGCGTACCATGTGGATCGGCTAAGTCGCCAGCGCAAAAAACTTGATGCGGTTGTATTTGTTTCAACAAATCCATTGTAATGCGAATGTCTAATTCACTCATGGGTTTCTTTTCGATGGCCCCTGTTTCATAAAAAGGCAAGTCCATGAAATGGTAATTGTCTTCTTTGATGCCTACATATCTACAAGTTGCTTTGGCTTCGCATCTTCTAATCAATCCTTTAATGGCTCTAATTTCAGCTGTATCTAAATGATCCGATTTTTTTCCAGCTAAAAAGGTTCTAGCAGTGCTTAAGATTTCTTCACTTTTTTTATTGTCTATGCCAAAAAGTTCTTCAAAGCCTACAGCAAAATCTAAGAAACGTGTTACAAATTCATCTGTCACCGCAATATTACCACTGGTTTGATAGGCTACATTTACATCGTGCCCTTGTTCTTGCAAACGCATAAATGTACCACCCATACTAATAATGTCATCATCGGGATGCGGTGAGAACAACAATACTTTTTTTGGATGCGGGGCACTGCGTTCTGGATGTGCAGGTATAATGGCATTGGGTTTGCCTCCAGGCCATCCAGTAATGGTATCCCTAAGCATATAGAATACTTGTAAATTAATGTCGTAAACAGATTCTTTTATTACCAATAAATCAGATAAGCTGTTTTCTTTGTAATCATCTGCAGTTAAGCTTAAAACAGTTTTGTCTAATTTTAAAGCCAAAGCAATGACTGCTTTTTTAATCATGATAGGTGTCCAGTCATTGGCGCCTGTTAACCAGGGCGCTTTGTTTCTAGTTAAATCTAAAGAAGCTATTTCATCAATTACAAAAGTACAATCATCATGATTTTGTAATACACTTGCTGGTAATTGTTCGGTCACATCGCCTTCAATGGCTTTTGCAACAATAGAGGCTTTATCGCCCCAAGCAAGTAATACAATTTTTTTTGCTTTCATGATGCTACTAATACCCACTGTAATGGCCAGTTTGGGCACTTTATTTAAATCATGAAACTCATAGGTATTGGCAAGTCTTGTTTGTTGATCTAAATGAATGACTCTTGTTTTTGAATGAAAACTAGAGCCTGGTTCATTAAATCCAATATGTCCATTTTTACCAATGCCTAAAATTTGCAAGTCAATACCCCCAAATTTTTCAATAGTTTGCTCGTAAATTAAACAGCTTTCTTTTAAATTGTCTTTTGTCCATTCACCGTTAGGTAAATAAATATTTTTTGGATCAATATCTACTAAATTAAATAAATGACGATGCATAAAGCTCCAATAACTTTGGTAAGCCGATTTTTCAATTGGATAATATTCATCTAAATTAATAGTGACCACATTTTTAAAACTCAAACCTTCTTCTTTGTGCAAACGCACCAATTCTTTATACAATAAAATAGGGGTAGTGCCCGTAGCCATGCCCAATACACAAGGTAATTTTTTTGCTTGCTTCTCTTTAATAAGTGCAGCAATTTGAGCTGCTACTGCATTAGATCCTTCTGTTGCATTTTTATAAATAACAAGAGAAATTTTTTCAAATGATTCTAGCATAAAATGGTAATCTATTGTATTTTAAATATAATAAAAAAGCTCTAAATGAATTAGAGCCAATTTATTTTTTAGTCCACCTTGGTAATTTTAATCATATTGGTTGGCAAGTGCAATTGAATAGGGGTGCTTCCAGTATTGACCACCACGTCTCCAGTTTGTACAAAACCATTCTTCTTTAATATTTGAATTTGATCTGTGATAATGCCATCCAAACTTTCTTCTTTATTATAGTAAATCGCCCTAACACCCCAGCTTAAACTTAATTGATTCACTAAACTTTTTTCTTTTGTGAAGATGAATAGCGGAGATTTTGGGCGGAAACTGCTTAACATAAAAGCAGTGTAACCACTTTGTGTCATGCCTATTAATGCTTGCGCATTGGTATCTTCGGATAATTTACATCCATTGTAACACAATGCATCACTTAAAAATGAAGGAGAATGCGGTTGTGGTTTTAAATCTTCGGAACGATTGTATTTATAACCATGTTCTTCTACTTCAGAAATAATTTTACGCATGGTTTCAATAACCAAAACTGGGAATTGACCAGTTGCTGTTTCACCACTTAACATAACGGCATCAGCACCTTCAATTACCGCATTGGCTACGTCGGTAATTTCACTACGATTTGGTTTTACGCGATCAATCATGGATTCCATCATTTGCGTAGCAACAATGACGGGCTTTGCTCTATGCAAACACTTTCTAATTAATTCTTTTTGAATTAAAGGAATTTTTTCAACAGGTAATTCAACCCCTAAATCTCCTCGGGCAATCATGATGCCATCGCTTGCGATAATAATATCTCTGATATTGACCAATGCTTCAGGCATTTCAATTTTAGCAATAATTTTTGATTTGCTCTTACTCTTATTTAAAAGGTCTCTTAGCATTTCAATATCGGCTACTCTTTTAACAAAACTCAAAGCCACCCAGTCCAATTCTTCTTGGATAATAAATTTAGCGTCTTCTAAATCTTTTTCAGTTAATGCAGGTAGGGATATTTTTGTATCTGGTAAATTCACGCCTTTTTTAGAAGAGATGATACCACCTAAAGTTACAGTTACTTTTACATCTCCATTTTTTTCAACACTGCTTACTTTAACTTCAATTTTTCCGTCGTCAATCATGATTAAATTTCCAACCACAACATCCCCAGCCAAATTAGGGTAGGAGACATAAATTTTTTCAAGGGTACCCATGCATTTGGTATTGGTGAAAGTTAAAACATCGCCTTCTTTTACTTCCAATCGGTTATTTTCTATTTCACCTACTCTTAATTTAGGACCTTGCAAATCTCCAAGTATTGCAACATTACAACCTAGTTCTTTGTTGATACCCCTTATATTTTCTATAATGGCTTTTTTATCTTCATGTGTACCGTGTGAAAAATTTAAACGAAAAACATTGACGCCTGCAATAACTAAGTTTTTTAATTGATCGTAGGTTTCGCAAGCTGGGCCTACGGTTGCAACAATTTTAGTTTTGTGGTGTTTTAGTTTGAATTCTGGATTTGCGCTCATTTTTTTTGTAAGGGTTGTTTTATTTAACTAGCTAAGATTTTTACAATCTTTAACCATTCGTCTGAAATTTTCTGTTTTGCTTTAACCGCTTTGTCTAGTGGGGTATACTTCATTTTATTATCTACAATTCCCACCATAACATTGTGTGTGCCATTGATTAAACATTCTACAGCATGAAAGCCCATGCGACTTGCAATCAAACGGTCTAAACAACTTGGTGATCCACCTCTTTGAATATGACCTAAGATACAAACACGAATATCTGCATTGGGTAATTTTTCTTTTAAGAAATTGCCTACCTGAGTAGCCCCACCAAACTCATCACCTTCGGCTACCACAATTAAGTTGACTAATTTTTTTCTTTTTTCTTTTTCAGTCAAGGAAGCAATCATGCCATCCATATCTGTTTTTGATTCTGGAATCAAGATGTTTTCTGCACCTGTGGCAATACCACTGTGTAAAGCAATATAACCAGCATCACGCCCCATCACTTCCACAACAAACAATCTATCATGCGCGTCTGCGGTATCTCTAATTTTATCGATGGCTTCTACAGCCGTATTGACAGCAGTATCAAATCCAATTGTAAAATCGCTGCCTGCAATGTCTTTATCAATAGTGCCTGGGATACCAATACAAGGAATGTCAAATTCATGGCTAAATATTTGCGCACCTTTGAAACTTCCATCTCCACCTATGACAACGATCCCGTTAATGCCTCTTTTTTTTAAGTTTTGATAAGCAATTTTTCTTCCAGCGGGTTCTAAAAACGCTGCACTTCTTGCAGTCTTTAATATCGTACCCCCGCGTTGAATGATATTGCCTACCGATTTTGATTCCATTGGAAAAATATCGTCATCAATCATTCCATTGTATCCTCTAGCTACACCAAAAACCTCAATGCCATAGTGAACACTGGTTCTAACAACAGCTCTAATCGCAGCATTCATACCGGGAGCATCTCCACCAGAAGTCAAAACAGCGATTTTTGTTACTTTTTTAGCAGACATAATATATTCAATTGTGCATTAAATGATTGATTTACAAGAGCCAATCAATTCATTATAAAATTAACCGAGCTACAAATTTAATCAATTGAGCTCAATTTACCATTCAATTTTGTAAACAGTTTGGGAATACTAACAGGCGTTAATACTTAATCCTGCCATAACTGCTCATAGAATAGTGGCTTAGGAATGCTCATTTAGAATTTTGCAAGATCCTATTGTAGCAATAAGGAGGCCTATTTGCTTTCTAAAATCAATAAATCGTTAAAGGCAATTTCATATTCTTTGTTCATGGATCGAATCAAGGCATTTTTGTCTTGATAGCTTTTTTCTATAATATGAAATTTGGCAGCATCTGAATATACAGTAGGATCGGCCATCTGTAACTCAATCTCGGCTTTTTCTTTATGTAAAGTTTCAATATTGTGTTCGATTTGAGCAATTGCTTTTTGTAATTTTTGGATTTGTTTTTGCAAATCTTTGTCTATGGCTTGAGGTTTAGCATCAATGGGTGCAGCAGTTTCTTGCTTGGATTGTTTGCGATTGTCTTTAGAAGGCGCTACTTTGTTGGATTCTGTTGCTTGCAATTTTTGCTTGGCCATTCTGTCTTTCCATTCCAACCATTCTTTATAATCGCCTTTAAATTCTATAATTTTCTCCTCTTCAATCTCCCAAATTTTATTTGCAGTTTTAGAAATAAAATAACGATCGTGACTTACCAAGATAATCGTACCATCGTATTTGGTTAAGGCATCTGCTAAAAGTTCTACAGTAACCATATCCAAGTGGTTGGTAGGCTCATCTAGCATTAAGAAATTCGCTTTGCTAATAATAGTTTTTGTTAGGGCGACTCTTGCTTTTTCACCACCACTTAATACTTTAATTTTTTTATCAATCTCGTCACCACCAAATAAAAAGCAACCTAATAGTGCACGCAATTCTAATTCAGTATTCTTGGTGCCGCATTCTTGTACTTCTTTTAATATGGTATTGTTTAAGTTTAAAGATTCTAGTTGGTGTTGTGCGTAAAAACTTTCTTCTACATTGTGTCCCCAAACTCTTTCTCCTTCAAATTTTTCCATGCCTGCTACAATTCTAAGTAGGGTAGACTTTCCTTTTCCATTCGCACCAATGAGGGCAATTTTATCCCCTCTTTCAATTTCAGCAAATGCATTGTCTAAGATTTGAACATTCGGGAAAGCTTTGCCTACCCCTTTTAAGTCTACCAATACTTTACCTGGTGTTTTATCTACCGCAAAGTTGATTCTAATATTGGGTCTTTCAATTTTAACGTCTTCAATCACATCTAATTTATCTAAGCGCTTTTGAATAGACTGTGCCTGCGCTGCTTTAGAAGCCTTTGCTTTAAACCTTTCAATGAACTTTTCTTGTTGCTTTATATAATCTTGTTGATTCTCAAAAGCGCGTTGTTGTATTTCTACTCTTTGTTCTTTTTCAATTTCATAATGCTCATAATCGCCTGTATAAAAATGAAGTTGTTGTTGGTATACCTCCACAATCTTATTGACCATTTTATTTAAGAAGTATTTATCGTGACTTACAATTACAACGCTTCCTTTATAATGCAATAAATACTTCTCTAACCATTCGATACTGGGTAAGTCTAAGTGGTTGGTAGGCTCATCCAATAACAAGACATCGGGTTGTTGTAAAATCATTTTAGCAAGTAGAACACGCATTCTCCAACCTCCACTAAATTCTTTGTAGGGGCGGGTTAAATCTTTGATAGCAAATCCAAGACCATGTAAAACTTCTTCTGCTTTGTGATTGATATTGTAACCATCTAATAAATCTATTTCGTGTAAAGCGTCGGTATACTTAATTAATAAATCATTGTCCTCCGAATTGGCTTCTAATTCTTTACCCAATTGTTCTACTTCTTTTTCTAATTCACGCACTCTTTCAAAAGCACCTAAAGCCACTTCGGTAATGGATTCATTGGTATCAAAACTCAATAAATCTTGGTGTAAATAGCCAATGGTGGTATCTCTTCCTTTTTCGACAGTTCCCTTGCTTGGATTCAATTGTCCCACCAATATTTTCAATAAGGTAGATTTCCCGGTACCATTATAGCCAATAAGACCAATACGTTCTCCTGGTTGAATGGACCAATTGGCCTCACTCACAATAACTCTAGCCCCAAACTCGAATGTCACATTTTGTAATCCTATTAGCATAATTATTTAAATATAGTCCGCAAAGTTAGCTAGTTGAAGTATCTAATTATGCATAAATTTGTAAAAATATTTTATGAATAGGGTATTCATTGCTTTTATGGCCTTTATTTTACTAGGTTGCAACAATTCCAATCCGCCAAGCACCAACAGTATGCTTTGGGAATTTCACGCCAAAAACAATCAAATAGCCTTTGACAATGCTTGTCAACCATTATTAATAAACTATCAAGAAATTTTAAAAGGAGTACAGGCCAAGGATACCGCCTTTTTATTTAATGCTGCTAAAAATTTAAGCACTTTGATGGATTCCTTTCCAGTATTCACTTCTTCAAAAGACAGTGCCTTAAACGATCATATCAAACATGGTCTAACCAATATCCAATCCGAAATTCAAGGTTTAATGGCCGAGACTTCTTGGTTTGAAATGTACAAAGCTGCCAATATGATATCCATTCAAATGATTCATTTATTAGGGGAGGCAGGCTATGGAAAAAATAATATCTATATTTTCCATACTTCATTTGAACAACAGGAAGATGGTTTTTACTGGTTTGGAATCAATAAGACTGCGAGAGATCCTTATCATCCAGAACAAAAAGAGTTGGTGGAAGCCCCATCAATTTTACAAGAGCCTTAGTTGGGGGCTATGTAATTAAGGATCAGCATGGCATTGGTTTGTAAATTAGAAGTGATGTAGATTTCTTTTCGTGTATTGCCATCTTTTAAAATCATCAATGCGGTATTGGGAGGGAGGGTGCCTAAATTTTCTGCAACAATAATTATTTCATGTTCGGTTACCTCTTTGCTAAAGTCTAATTCGAAATGAATGGATTTGTAACTTAATCTTTGATTTTTTAGAATCTGAACTTTATTGTCATACACCATGATGCTGTCATTGTCGATGGTGCCATTGTCAAACATATCAAAACTAATATGTGGATTGTTGACCGTAATCTTATTCACCAATTTGTTTTCTCTTCCAACCAAAACATAAGGTAAAATTTGATTTCGATTGATTGTTTTTGAATTGTCTGCTTTGCCGACTACTTTGTTGGTTTCTGCTAAACTTGTACTTGGAGGTTCCGTAATAGAGTTGGATGCAGCCACAGCTTGGTTTATTGAAGGTGTATTCGTAATTGAATTTGCTGTTGCTTTTGCTGCTGAATTGGTAGAAGTGGCAGAAAGTAAATTAGCTGCATTGGGAATTATTTTAACTTGATTCAATTTTTTTTCTTGTGCAACTGATTTATCAGCTACCATTGATTTATTTTGTGTAGGTAATTTTTTTGTTAAAAGCTTTACAATAGGAATTACTTTTTCTAAATACACAGTTCCGCTTCCGCAGTCTTTGCCTAATTTGGAATTATTTGAAATATAAGTACCTTCTAAAGTTTCAACACCTCTAATCGTATTAAAGGTGAGGTAATTGGTCATTAAACAGGCTTCAAAATTGCCAACCAGTTTCATGTTTTCAAATTTTGTTTCTAGCACACTTACCAATTCTGTTTGTGGCGAATGCATGCCAGTGGCGATGGCCTTGGCAGAAAAATTATTTGAATAATGGGTGTAAGTAATAACAGATAAACTATGGTTGGGCAATTCTTTAATGTCCAACTCGTAATTGTACACTTTACCATCTGGATCGTTATTAGGAGTAAAAATACCTTTCCACTTTCCGCTTAGGTCTTGGCCAATAAGCAGGGTGGGTAACCAAATGGGGAGCAGAAGCAAAATGATGCGGCGCATATTGCAAAGCTATGTATAAAATATGAACCGCTTTTATTACCTTTGCAGACATATATTATAGACAAAAAACATGGTTCAAATTCAATTTCCAGACGGTGCAGTACGTTCTTATGAAAAAGGGATTACTGCTTTAGGCATTGCAAAATCAATTAGTGAAGGTTTGGCAAAAAAAGTATTGGCAGCTTCTGTAAACGGAGAAGTGTATGATGCCACGCGTGCCATTAATGAGGACGCAGCCTTAAAATTATTAACCTGGGACGATGCCGATGGTAAAAATACCTTCTGGCATTCTTCTGCACATTTATTAGCAGAGGCAGTGGAAATGCAATTTCCTGGTGCTAAATTTTGGGTAGGACCCGCTTTAGAAAAAGGCTTTTATTATGATATCGATTTAGGAGATAAAACCATTAAAGAGGAAGATGTATTGTCTCTTGAAAAAAAGATGAATGAATTGGCTAAACAAGCCAACGCTTATATCCGCAAAGAAATGTCAAAGGCCGAAGCCATTGCTTATTTCACAGAGAAAAAAGATGAATACAAATTAGATTTATTGTCAGGTTTAGAAGATGGATCTATTACTTTTTATACACAAGGGGCATTTACCGATTTGTGTCGTGGCCCGCATATTCCGAATACTGGTTTTATTAAAGCTATAAAAATCACCAATATTGCTGGTGCGTTTTGGAAAGGCGATGAGAAAAATAAAATGTTGACGAGGGTATATGGTATTACATTTCCCAATCAAAAAGAATTGGATGAATATTTATTGTTATTAGAAGAAGCTAAAAAAAGAGACCACAGAAAATTAGGAAAAGAGTTAGGCATTTATACCATGGATGATGATGTAGGGCCTGGTCTTCCTTTATGGATGCCCAACGGAACCATTATCATTGAGGAGTTAGAAAATTTAGCCAAACAAACCGAAGAGGATGCAGGCTACAAGCGCGTAGTGACGCCACATATTGCAAAAGAAAGCATGTACATTAAGAGTGGTCACTTGCCTTATTATCAAGACAGCATGTTCCCTCCTATGGAATTGGATGGCACGAAGTATTATTTAAAAGCAATGAACTGTCCGCATCATCATAAGATTTTTGAAGCGGAACCAAAGAGTTATAAAGACATGCCACTTCGTTTAGCAGAATATGGCACTTGTTATAGATATGAGCAAAGCGGAGAATTGTTTGGACTCATGCGTGTGCGTTGTTTACACATGAACGATGCGCATATTTATTGTACCAAAGAACAATTTGCACAAGAGTTTAGAGCGGTGAATGAGATGTATTTAAAGTATTTTAAAATTTTTGGAATTGATAAATACGTGATGCGTTTAAGTTTACATGATCCCAAGAAATTAGGACAGAAATACATTAACGAACCTGAACTTTGGTTAGAAACAGAAGCCATGGTGCGTGCTGTATTAATTGAAACCGGAACGCCGTTTATAGAAGTGCAAGACGAAGGGGCATTTTACGGACCTAAGATTGATGTGCAAATATGGAGCATCATAGGACGAGAATTTACATTAGCGACCAATCAAGTAGATTTTGCACAAGGCAAAAGATTTAATTTAAGTTTCACCAATAAAGACAATGAGCCAGAAACTCCATTAATTATTCATCGTGCACCTTTAGGCACTCATGAGCGCTTTATTGGCTTTTTATTAGAGCATTATGCTGGTAAGTTTCCGGTTTGGTTGGCGCCGATGCAAGTTAAAATTTTACCTATAAGCGATAAGTTTATGCCTTATGCAGAAACGGTGATGGCTGAATTTAAGAAAGCAGGTGTGCGCGTAGCCATTGATGATAGAAATGAAAAAATTGGTAAAAAGATTAGAGATACTGAAATCATGAAAGTGCCCTATATGTTGGTGATTGGAGAGAAAGAAGTAGCCGAAAATAAATTGTCTGTTCGCAGGCAAGGCAAGGGGGACATGGGGATGCTAGACAAATCATCGTTTTTGACGCAGGTAGTGGCCGAAATTGAGGAAAGAAGGGCTCCTGCGGAATAATGAAGCACCATATCATAACATTGACTATCTTTACAAAACTTAAATAAACGTTTAATTACTTAATGGCATTACCGAACAG
>Ga0194047_10000319_pt1 | contig 32525 bp, 26 predicted proteins | sample JunL225m_MetaG_2_FD_160070 | JGI IMG/M metagenome (GOLD analysis project Ga0194047, IMG submission 160070) | Anoxic zone freshwater microbial communities from boreal shield lake in IISD Experimental Lakes Area, Ontario, Canada - Jun2016-L221-5m | ecosystem: Environmental > Aquatic > Freshwater... | reverse complement strand
GCAGCTCCGAGATCAGCATCAAGGATCTCACCGAGCTGATCGCCCGCCTCACCGGCTTCCAGGGCACGATCACCTGGGACGCCAGCAAGCCCAACGGCCAGCCCCGCCGCAAGCTCGACGTCAGCCGCGCCCGCGACTGGTTCGGCTTTGAGGCCACCACGCCCTTCGAGGACGGCCTACGCAAGACGATCCAGTGGTATGAGCAGGCTCGTCACACTACAAGGTGATGCCTTCTCAGGTTCCACCCCCGTCGGGGCCGATGCCTTACCATAGGTGCGGGCGGTAAGACATCGGCGCGGCGTCACGTGTTGACACTATTGTTTGTATCTAGTATCATCAACCGGAGTTCTCTATATACTCGAATAATGGAGACCAAGTTATGCCTCGAAGATATGCATAGGCGCTCCTAACTGTAACGAGAGACTGTCACAGTTGCTTAAACCGTTATATTAGACCCGGAAAGGAAGACTACAATCATGAACGGCGCAGAATACATTGCAAAGTACCTACACGATCAAGGCATTGAGGTTGTATTTGAGTTAGTAGGAGGCATGATTACACATCTCGTTGACGCAATTTACAGGCAAGGCAATATTAAACTGGTAAGCATGCATCATGAGCAGGCTGCAGCATTTGCTGCTGAGGCTGTTGCGCGAATCAATGGTCGGCCTGGAGTGGCGCTGGCAACGAGCGGACCAGGCGCAACAAACCTCCTCACTGGCATTGGAAGTTGCTATTTCGATTCAGTTCCTGTCGTTTTCATTACAGGGCAGGTCAACCGAGATGAGCAGAAAGGCGCACGGAATATACGACAGCTTGGATTTCAGGAAACTGATATCGTCGCAATGGCTGAACCGATCACCAAAGCCGCATGGCGTGTCACTTCACCCGAAGAATTACCTACTATATTGACAAAGGCATTTCAGATAGCGCTGTCTGGAAGGCCAGGGCCAGTTCTTGTCGATGTACCGATGGATGTGCAACGACTACCATGTGAGGGCACCCAAGAGGAATTAGATACTTCATTTTCTTCACAAGCTCCGTTAAGTCAAGAGATAGCAAAAAAGCTCCTTCATGAGCTTTATCAGGCAGAGAGACCAGTAATATTAGCTGGCGGTGGTGTCCGTGCTGCTAAGTCAGCCGATTTTTTGCGCCAGTTTGTCGAGAGATTGGATGTGCCAGTAGTTCATTCGCTCATGGGGGTAGATTTACTTCCATATCAACATCCATTAAATGTCGGAATGATAGGAAGTTACGGGAACCGATGGGCAAACCTGTCAGTTGCAAGCTCCGATTTCTTGCTGGTTCTTGGAAGCCGTCTTGATATTCGGCAAACCAGCTCTAATGTCACAGCATTTAGAGATGGCCGAACAATCTACCATGTGGATTGTGACTGGGCTGAGATAAATAACCGCGTTCTTGGTTGCCATCCTATTCACGCTGATCTGAGAGATTTCTTTCAGGTCATGCTGCCTTTGATACAGTCAGAGGCGTCGGGAAGTCGGGATTCCTGGTTAAAAACCATTGCTGAACTGCGGCGTAGTTGGCCAGATACGGCAGAACTGCGCGACATAGGAGGTGTGAATCCCAACGTTTTCATGCATCAACTCTCTGCCACATGTCAAGCAGCATCCGCATACGTTATAGACGTCGGCCAACATCAAATGTGGGCTGCGCAATCAATTGAGGTTGGCGAGTCACAGCGATTCTTGACCTCAGGTGGCATGGGTGCCATGGGCTTTGCACTGCCATCTGCCGTCGGGGCCGCATTTGCCTGCCCGACAAGGCCCGTGATCGTCGTAGCAGGTGATGGCAGTTTCCAGGTTAACATTCAAGAACTGCAAACCATTGTTCGCAATAACTTGCCTGTGAAAATGGTTGTTCTTAATAACCAGTGTCACGGGATGGTTCGCCAGTTTCAGCAAAGTTATTTCCAGGAGAGATACCAATCAACTGCTTGGGGCTACTCCACTCCTGATTTTGCCTCTGTTGCGAGAGCGTACGGTATAAAAGCATTTACAGTTAACAATCCTTCAGACGTAGAGGAGGGATTATCCTGCATGTGGCAAGATCAGGATACCCCCTTTTTGCTGGAGGTTGCAATTAGCGAACATGCTAATGCGTACCCGAAGACAATGTTCGGCAAGTTTATCTCCGAGATGGAGCCAGTGTTCTCTGAAACAACCCCACGGGACAACGTGGAGGAGCAGATTTAACACACCTGAGTACATGGCAATTCCTAAAGCCATTGAGGTAGGGGTCGGCGTAAGACTTCAGATGCATCGGCAAGCAGCAGGGACATATAAAGATGAAGGTCGTCATTTTATGTGGTGGTCAAGGCACGCGTCTGCGTGAAGAGACCGAATACCGACCGAAGCCATTGGTCGAGGTAGGTGGACGTCCGATCCTCTGGCACATTCTCAAGTCTTACGCCTATTACGGCTTCAATGACTTTGTCCTGTGTCTAGGCTATCGTGGGAATATGATCAAAGAGTATTTTCTCAGCTATGAAGCGATGAATAACGACTTCACAGTTTGCCTTGGCAACCGAAATCAGGTCATCTACGAAAACGCCCATGAGGAGCAAGACTATCGGGTCACACTGGCTGACACCGGGCAGGACACCATGACCGGAGCCCGTGTGAAACGGGTGGAGCACTACCTGGATGGCGATACGTTCATGGTTACGTATGGCGATGGTATCAGCAATATTGACCTACAAGCTTTGCTGGCATTTCATCGTGCCCACGGTCGATTGGCAACGGTGACAACAGTACGCCCAGTCTCGCGCTTCGGCATCCTCGATCTTGACAACGACGGTAAGGTTCAGAGCTTCGCCGAAAAGCCACAGATCGATGGGTGGGCCAGCGCCGGGTTCTTTGTCTTCGAGCGCAAGGTGCTTGATTACCTGAACACAAGCCCCGATTGTATTCTCGAACGGGATCCATTAGAGCGGCTCGCCGCTGACAACCAGCTCGTGGCATATCAGCACAATGGCTTCTTTTACGCGATGGATACATTTCGGGAGTACCTCTACTTAAACGAGTTGTGGAATAGTGGCAAGGCACCTTGGGCAGCATGGAGGACCAATGATCAGTAGCGGTACATCAAGCAGCTTCTGGCTGGATCGCCCTACACTCGTTACCGGAGCGACCGGGCTGGTCGGTTCTTGGTTAGTCCGCCAGCTGTGCGAAGCTGGTGCCGATGTGGTGTGCCTGGTTCGGGATTGGGTGCCGCAGAGTGAGTTTGTTCGATCAAAATGGATCGACCAGGTCAAGGTGGTACGCGGAGATATTCGCGACCAAGCGGCGCTGGAGCGTACGCTGGGCGAATATGAAGTCAATACTGTCTTTCACCTGGCAGCGCAAACCATCGTCGGCGTGGCCAACCGCAACCCGGTGGCTACCTTCGAAACAAATATCGGTGGCACTTGGGCGATGCTGGAAGCCTGCCGGCGTAGCTCACTGGTCAAACAGATCGTAGTGGCTTCTTCCGACAAAGCTTACGGCGACCAGGAGGTTCTGCCTTACGACGAGCAAACGCCGCTCCAGGGCCAACATCCCTATGATGTGAGCAAGTCATGTGCGGATCTCATCGCTCACACCTACGCCGTCTGCTACGACCTCCCGGTGACGATCACCCGCTGTGGAAACTTCTACGGCGGGGGCGATCTAAACTGGAATCGGATCGTCCCAGGCACCATCCGCTCGGCCCTGCGAGGCTCACGGCCGGTGATCCGCTCAGATGGTCAGTTTATCCGTGATTATTTCTTCGTCGAGGACGGCGCATCAGCCTATATGCTTTTAGCAGAACGGCTCGCCAGTGATTCCAGCTTGCGTGGCGAGGCTTTCAATTTCTCAAATGAGCTGCAAGTCACAGTTCTTGATCTGGTCAGCCGTATCCTCACACTCATGGGCTCCGAGCTCATGCCAGATATCCGCAATGAGGCCACAAACGAGATCCGCCACCAGTACCTGAGCGCTGCCAAGGCCCGCGAACGTCTCGATTGGGCACCGCTCTTCACGCTGGACACTGGCCTCAAGCGAACTATCCAATGGTATCAGGATTTTTTAAACAATGACAACTAGATCTGCTGAGCTACGCAGCCAAATACTGGAACTGGTCGCAGAATACTACGCTGAGGCCTTCCCCCAGCAGGATTTTGCGCCGGGCAATTCTGCCGTTCCTGTTTCTGGAAAAGTGTTTGACGCGACTGAGCTTCAGTATCTGGTTGAGTCATCGTTAGATTTCTGGCTGACCACAGGGCGCTTTGCCGCACAGTTCGAGCGTGAGTTTGCGCGTATCTTCGGCGTGCGCCACGCATTCCTGGTCAACTCCGGATCCTCGGCCAACCTGATAGCGCTCTCGTGTCTGACCTCGCCGAGGCTGGGCGAACGTGCGCTGAGGCCAGGTGATGAGGTCATTACGGTTGCAGTCGGCTTCCCAACGACCGTGAATCCGATCATCCAGAATCAGTGCATACCAGTCTTCGTCGATGTACACATCCCCACCTATAATATCGACGTCTCACAGCTGGATGCCGCATTGTCAGAGCGAACCCGCGCGATCATGATCGCACACACGCTGGGAAATCCGTTTGACCTAGACGCTGTGGTGGAATTCGCGAAGCAACATAACCTATGGCTCATTGAGGATTGCTGCGACGCGGTCGGAGCAACCTACAAGGGGCAGCCAGTCGGTACGTTTGGTGACCTGGCGACCACGAGTTTCTATCCGGCGCACCATATCACGATGGGCGAGGGCGGCTGCGTCCTGACGAACTCAGCGCGATTGAAGCCGCTCATCGAGACCTTCCGTGACTGGGGGCGCGATTGCTGGTGCGAGCCAGGTAAGGATAACACCTGCGGTAAGCGTTTTGACTGGCAGCTCGGGGAGTTACCTCACGGGTATGATCATAAGTACACCTACTCGCATATTGGCTACAACTTAAAGCTAACCGATATGCAGGCTGCGGTGGGGGTGGCCCAACTGGCCAAGCTGCCCGAATTCATCGCTGCACGGCGTCGCAACTTTGGCCAGCTGCACACGGGGCTACAGCCCTTGAGTAGATTCTTCATCCTGCCCGAGGCAACGCCAGAGTCAGAGCCAAGCTGGTTCGGCTTCCCAATCGCAGTGCAGCCAGAGGCGCCGTTCTCGCGCAACGATGTGGTGCGCTATCTCGATGAGCACAAGATCGCGACCAGGCTACTCTTTGGAGGTAATCTGGTGCGCCAGCCGGCATACGCCGGCGTCAACTACCGCCAAATCGGCGCGCTGACCAATGCGGATTTTGTCATGAATCACGTGTTCTGGATCGGTGTGTACCCCGGCCTGAGCCAGCCTATGGTCGAATACATGACACAGACCCTCACAGAGTTTGTGGCAACCTATCTATGACTGCCCTGCCCCGCCAAGACCTCGACCATGTGCTGAAGCATACGGCGGAGCTGTGGTCAGAGCTTCGTGGTCAGCAGATATTGATTACCGGCGGAACCGGCTTCTTCGGGAAGTGGTTGATTGAGACATACCTGTGGGCAGAACAACAGTTGGGTCTAGGTGGGCGTATCAGTGTACTGACACGTAACCCCGAGGCGTTCCAATCCGCAGCTCCGCACCTGGCACAGTCGCCAGCGCTCCGGCTACTCCGGGGCGACATTCGCCAGCGCTTCGATCTGGCTGGCGATTTCTCTCACGTCATCCACGGTGCGGCGAGCGTCCGCGTGGACTCGACGCCGGCAGAGAAGCTGGAGACATGGCACACGATCGTGCAGGGCACCCAGAACATCCTTGAGTTTTCCGCATCAGCGCAGGTACGGAAGCTGCTGTTTATTAGCTCGGGCGCGGTCTACGGCCCACAGCCTGCGACAATCACGCGCATGTCTGAGGAGTATCTCGGCGGCCCCGATCCTAGTCTCGCCGCATCGGCCTATGGCGAGGGGAAGCGCGCAGCTGAGATACTGTGTGCTCTACACGCAGGAGCCGGAAAGCTAGAAGCTAAGATCGCCCGTTGCTTTGCATTTGTCGGCCCACATCTGCCGCTAGACTCCCACTTTGCTATTGGCAGCTTCATCCGGGATGCGATGGCGCGCAGCCCGATCCGCATCGCTGGCGACGGCACCCCGCTGCGCTCCTATCTCTACGCGGCGGATCTCTGCGTCTGGCTCTGGCACATCCTAGTGCGCGGCCAGAGCCTCCGGCCCTACAATGTGGGCTCGGCAGATGCGCTGTCTATCCGTGAAGTGGCGGATGAGGTAGCTGACCTGTTTTCCCCTCGACCGGAGATTCTTGTCGCACAATCTCCAAAGCATGGGAGGGCGCCGTCCGCCTACATTCCTAATGTCGACCGTGTACAAGCAGAGCTTGGCTTACGACAGGAAATATCAGTTCGCGAAGCCATCCGGCGTACGATTCAATGGTACACCTCGAACTACTGAAACTCCAGGGCAAGTATTGCCGCTGATTCTGCCGTTCGTGATCATCAACAACATCGGTGATCGACCTTATGAGAAAGTATGCTATAATCGCTGCGTCTTCTTGGGCTCTCCAGGATTTCCCGGTAGAGCTACTACATCTAGTGGGTCGCCGATGCGGGTTTGGAGCGAAACCGGCGATAGCCGTCCAAGTCAAGGGTGATGCGTTGGAAGAGATGCCGCAGATTATAGATGCCGAAGCAGCGGCGCTTGAGCACCTTGATCTTGTTGTTGAGCCCCTCGACAAAGCCGCTGCTCTGGTGATGGCGGAAGTAGTTGGCGATGCGATCCAGCCAGGTGTCGAGCAGTTTCAGGAACGGGTCGAAGCAGGTCAGCCCACTCGCCCGCACCCGCTGGCACCAGGCCCGTATCCGGCGGATGCCAGCCGCTTTCGCGTGCGTGGTATCAAAGATCTTGCTCAGTTCCTCGCGAAAGTCGTACGCCTGTTCCAGACGGAAGCTATGGGCCAAGAGCCGATCCAGGCGGTCTTGTTCGTCGGGTTCCAGATCCGCTGCGCGCTTGCGAAAGGGCCAGAGGGTGTGCTTCAGGTGGTCGGCTTCCGCCTTCGGCAGCGTTTTCCGCAGCCGCGCGAGTTCCTGCGTGCGAAAGGTATCGACATCATCCCGATAGTGCGTGGCCACGTGGAAGCGGTCAATCACAATGGCGGCGTGCGGCAACACCTCCTCCACCGCCGTCACATAGGGCACCCACATATCGGTACAGACCGTACGAATCTGGCGGCGAACACTGGCTGGGATGCCTGCGAGCCAGGCGCGCACGGTCGCAGTCGTCCGATCAGGGAGGACGGCGAGGAGGTGCAATTCGCCGTTGGGACGCTGCGCAGTCACGATCACGACGTAGTCTCGATGGCCCTTCTTGAGCGCAATTTCGTCGATCCCGAGCACGCCGAACGATGGGACATGCGCCCAATCAATCTCGGAGTCAATCCAGCGATCAAGCACCCCACGCACGGCATCGGGCAAGGTGTCCTCTTTCTGACAGACATCCGCAAGGGTGCTGTTGATCAGGGTGATCAACAATTGCCGCTCGTACGCCTTCGTGTAGGGAACCTTTGGAGTGTACCACTCCAATTGCTGAGTCGTGGTGGGATGATCATCGCAGAACGGACACCGAAAGCGCTTGGGGCGGATCTCGATATACACGACCGCACCCAGGATTGGCAGATGCCGCAGCCGGATGGGCCGATCCTCGCCATACGAGACGTCGATAGTCTGGCCACAGCGCCGGCAGGTCGTGGTGGTCAGCGTGCTCTCGACCGCAATGATCACCTCCCGATTTGTGGTCACGGTGGTGCGCAGCACCCGAACATCGGGGAGATCCAGCGGGATGGCAATCGTCGGGTGCTCTGGCATCTCGGCTCCTTCATCCGCAACGGCGCGCGGTGTGGAGGGATGATCGCACCGATCCGCCGATCATGCAAGACACTACATCTAGTGGCTCTACCGGGAAATCCTGGAGAGCCTCTTCTTGGGCTTGGGTCAAGGAAATTCCACAGCAGGAGTGACGGTAACATTTCTTACTTACCTTTGAATTTGATCGGCCTTTGGGTTTACATGTCAAACAATAAAACGATATGGCTCAAAGGAGGGAATTGAACAAATTTAGGAGAAGTTGACTTTATGAATAAGAGACACATCCCCCGCCCGGAAGAATGGAATCAAATTCACAATCAAGACACCTCTTGGCGCAAGCAGTTAATCGGCGATATCAATGATGTATTCGTCATGCCGCGTTATGTACGCTTGTTCTACGAGGTTTTTGGCGGTGTCAGGAATCATAGTTTCTTTGAGATTGGGTCGGGCAATGGCGATTTGTGTACAGCTATCTTAGCAAATAACCATGGTCAGATTCGACGCTATGTTACGTCAGAATGTTTTCCAGAAGGTGTGGAATGGCTTCAACAACAAGGTTTGGAGTCTATCTTGGCCGATGCAATGGCATTACCGATAGGCGATCAGGAATATGATGCGGCGGTTGAGTTCGATGTGATGCACCATGTGGAGCGTCCCCGCGATATGGCACGGGAGATGATGCGTATTGGTCATGGAAAATGTCTACTCGTCGAGTCCAATGGCTTGAGCATTTTTCGTAAGTTGAAAGAGTTGACCCCGGGACATCGCGCCGCTGGTGAAAGGTCGTATACACCTCGCGAGTATCGAGGTTTTTTTGAGGGGAATCCTGGCTATATGGTCACTAAGTTTACTATCGCTCCATTCCTATTCCCCTTTAAATGCCCAAAATGGTTCATGCCAGCGTTAGTAGCCTTTAATCGAGTAATTGAAAAAATCCCCTTTATACGCTGGCAGAGTTCCAGCGTCTATATTATTGTGGAGTATCGCCAAGAGGAAATATCCCATGGCCTCGCTTGAGTCACTTGAGCTACTATCCGATGATCGGTCGCTTTCTGTGGTAATCCCCACCTATAATGAGGCCCATCGCCTGCCGCAAACGTTGGATGAGATTCTACCTTATCTGGCTATACACTTCCCCCGCAACGAAGTGATTGTAGTGGATGATAATAGCCCGGATGGAACAGCGGGTCTAGTAGAAAAGCGGGCAGAACACGTACCGGGTTTAAAGGTATTGGTGCAACCCCAACGGTTGGGAAAAGGAGCTGCTCTCCGTCGTGGTTGTTTGGCGGCAAGTGGTGATATGATTCTCTACATGGATGCCGACCATGCAACACCGATCACGGAAATCGAGGGCATGATACCGATGTTGCAGGTTCATAATGTTGTTGTGGGTGTTCGCACGTACCAAGAAAATGAACCGCGCTGGCGGCGGATTATTGGCATTGTAGCCCAACTCCTGGCGCATCTAATCGTCTTTCGCAAAGCAGTGGTAGATAGCCAATGTGGATTTAAGCTCTTCTCCCGTGATGCAGCACGGAGGCTCTTTCCGTATTGTCGCGTGAATGGCGGTATGATTGATGTCGAACTGTTTTTTTTGATGCATGCTTCCAATATCTCATGTTTCTATCAGGCTGTTCATTGGGTTAACAAAGCTGGGTCACGCATCAATATCTTACAGTGCATCATCCTTGACCCGCTTGATATGTTTAGTATCCGTATTCGAGATGCTATGAGTATGTATGCCCGGCCAGTATCAGACGGACAGCAACCTTGGGGTCGTACTAACAGATCTAGATAAGAAAACAAGATGCCAATTCCCCCTGCTGATGACATTCCCACCGGTCGCAAAGAGTCGGCTACCTGGGAAGATGTGTATAGTCAGAATGTCGAGATCGCACGTCGGCGTCGGGCGATGCCTGCCAAACTGCGTCGCCTTGGTTTCCATCTGGCCAACCCTCAGGCTGCTATCCTTGACTTATGTTGTGGACATGGAGAGGCTCTTGATGCCCTCCACGAAATGGGATTTCGCAACCTAAGTGGCATGGATATCTCCATCCCGGCCACGCTTGCGGATGATCCCCGGTTTACTGTGCGCGTTGGCGATGTTCTCCAATCTGGTTATTCAGATGCAAGTTTTTCCTGGATTCTAAATTTCCATGCTCTGCATCACCTTGGCATGGAGAAACAGGTCGGGCATTTTTTGGACGAGTGTTACCGAATGCTTAAGCCGGGCGGGCGGTTGAGCATCATTGACTTCCCAGCTAGTCCACAGATCTACCTTGCGTTCTGGTGGTTAAATAAAGGTTGGCTCCTGTGGTCACCCTATCTTGAAAATATGAGTCAGGTAATCCGAGAGGAAATGTATTTTCTTAAGAATTACTTACCGCAGTGGCCGCGTATCATGCGTTTGCTATACAATGGGCGCTTTCAAGTCGAATCAATTCAGCATGGGCTATTCTATTTTTACTTAACGTTGAAGAAGCCTCATTTGGAAACTCAGGATTAATACCAAATCATGAAACGTCTATTGAGTAAGTTTTCGACTACATCGCTCTTTGCCTTTAGACGGCGTCAGGGAGCGCCCTCGGTGGCGTTTGATTTATCGTTACGCCAGTACTGGATGTTGTCCGTATTGCTTATTGGTATTTACGTATTACTTTGGATCGTAAACTTTAAGCATGTCTATGGATGGAACAATGATGATTGGGTCTTCTATGGCAAAGCTCTAAGTGTTGTCATGGACTGGAAAAATGCTTTTCGCGGCGGTTGGAATATTCACCAGGTATATTTCTTCATTCTTTCATATCTGCCTTTGAAAATTGGGATTAGCCTCCCTTCCTACGCTTTGCCAGGGTTTGAAGCGCAGACCGGGCAGTATCGCTGGTATCTGCTCACAGCGGTATTTTTACATACGCTTGTTTTGGTGGTGTGGGCATGGTTTGCTGAGAATATTACAACTAGCCGTTTGGTGGCATTCTTGTCGCTTTTATTGTTTGCCACTTCCCCAACCTTGATCTTTTGGACTCCGCAGATGGTGTCGCGATTGTTTGGACTCCCGTTCACGCTGCCAGGCATTTGGTTGTTATGCAGCTTGGATTCAGACAGCGGCTCGGCACGTCAGAAGGTTGGATTGTGCTTTATCATCGGTTCATTATTCTGGCTTGCACAGGGAATCCACTACACATCGCTATATTTGATCCTGCCAGTCTGTGTAGCCTTCTGGGGGATTCGGTTTTGGCAGGATTGGCGGTTAGGTAGTTTTTGGTATAACCTTATCAGTTTTGCAGTCGGTTGCCTGTGGTTGCAAGGGATATTGGAACTCATCGGTTTCTTTCTTGCAGGAACTCCATGGGAGAAAGGGCCGACGTTATCCCTATTTGCCCAGTTCAATTCATTGACGCTATCTTTGTCAGTTCTTGACAGATTGAGTCTGTGGTCAGAGTGGTTGACAACATTAATGGGCGTACCTATACTTTTGGCAATCGCTGCTGGCGGGGTAATGTATATTCGCCGCGGTGATGAGCCAAGCGCCATCAGCCGATCTAACCGATTGGCTCTGGGGCTAAGTATGTTGATTGCGATGATTTTCCTCTGCCTCTGGAACGGTATGCCATTCTTTAGGCAGATCTCGGTTTTACAACCGTTCTTATTTCTGTTTGCTGGCGTAGCAGTAGTGCATCTTTCTCGCTGGTTCCTAGGACAATCTTTGTGGCGGTTTGCCAGCGCAGTCCTAGTTTTGGTGACTGCTATTGGATCAGTACAATGGGTGGAGGCCACTCGGGTATTTCAGGCACATCTTGCTTTTGGGCGCGCCGTGGAGTGGGCTTATACTCACAAAAGTAACCATCCGCTCGAATGGATGACGGTATATGAAGTTACTTTACCCTTCCCTGAGGATTTGCAGACTGCCGACCCAGATTCTTTGCTAATCACATTCATGCCTCATCTTACGTGGAGCAATGGCAGAGCTGATCTGCTGGCATATTTGACGGATACCCCCCCCCTGGCAGCCTATCCGGGTCTCTGGGGAACGGAGACCGTTCGCGCCGAAAACATTGTGAGCTATTCGCCAAGGCAATTTCATTTCCAACCGGTGATGAGTGAAGCCCGTGTCTACCGAGTCGGAGACATACAGGCACATTTACGGGGAGATCCTCTCATTGTCCAGTCTATAATATCCGACTCGGTGCAGTCGCCAGATCACGAGGCAGTGAATGTCTTTGATCATGGCCGATCACCGGATGGCATAACGGATTGGGTTTCAGCAAAGACTTCAGGTGATCACACTCTCGAGATTGGGTTCGCATCGCCTGTTCGTTTAGGTGAAATGTCGGTGGTACTATCATCTCCCCTGGTAAACCCAGGAGTATCCGCTATGGAGGTACAGACTGTCACTGACGGAGGAGTATATACTACCGTCTGGAAGGGTGACGGATTAGGAGAATACTCAGTCATTACGGTTGGTTGGCAACTAGAGGAAGTTACGCATATAAAAATCATCTTCAGAGGAGACACAGGCTCCGTCTCCATTGAAGAAGTTGTTTTTCCTGGATTCAAGGTTGTCGCTCCCACACCCTCGCGCACTTTTCCCGATCTCACTCTCAGTGGCATTGAGTCTAACCAGCAGGGATTCTTGGTCACAGGCACGAACATTACTATGCGGACAGTGCTTAACATAGATGGTATTCCATTGCCTAGCCGCTATTCCTTACCTGACCGCTATGGAACCCGGATCCAGGCGATCCTCTCAGAAGGATTACAAGAGCATTCTCGTTGTTTTGAGGCTCAATTAACAGATGGAATTCGCTTGTCAAACGTGATGAAATTTAATTGTGGTCAGCCCTAGGCATTGAACTCATGATAAAACCACATCTCGATATCAGAACTATCCTGTCATCCCCGCTCATATACCGATTATTCCGTAGACTGACCGGTTCCTCACGAATCAATCGCATCATGGTGCGAGATTATGTACACCCGCAGGCAACTCAAACGATCTTGGATGTTGGATGCGGGCCGTCTGATGTCTTACGCTTATTGGGTAATGTCAGCTATTATGGAATAGACGTTGACTCATATTACATTTCAGCTGCCAGAAAGCGATTTGGGAACCAAGGTACTTTTCGAGTGATGGATGTTACACAACTCTCACGGGAATTGTTCCCACCTTGTGACACAATTATCGCCTTTGGAGTGATGCATCATCTGAGCGATCATGATGTATCAACGCTATTGCAACATGTAAAGCATCAACTTAAACCTTCTGGCCATTTTATTAGTTATGACCCTTGCTTTACAAAACACCAAAACCCTTTGGCTTGGATGACACATAGACTTGATCGTGGACGATATGTACGTTATGTATCTTCGCTGGTAGAACTGGTTCAAACGGTTTTCCCAACCTGTCAGCACGCCATAAGGACCGATCTTACTTATGTGCCATCCTCAGTTATTATTTTCGATTGTACACCTTGATTTAGGTTAAGATGCCAATTGTTGACAATAAATCTATTGAGCAACATCGAAAAGTGGGACACCTGCTATTGACAGGTGTACCGGGCTGGCTTACGAGTGCACTTCTCGACTCAATTGTTGCCTTCCCGCCGAATGGGCTATCCTCAATTCGGTGCTTTATCCAGCGTGGCGTTCCGTTTGACCAAATAGCCTTTCGTCGGCAGTATCCGCTCGATTTAGAGATCGTAGAGGGAGACTTGCGCGATAAGGACTCACTAGCAATGGCCGTTGGCGGAATAGATACCGTGTTGCACGCGGCCGCTATTCTTCATGTGCGCCATCCCCGCGAGTGGTATGTCATCAACAGTGATGGTACGCGGGCGCTGGCCGAAGTTGCAGCGAAGAACAATGTTGGACGTTTCGTTTTTGTAAGCAGCAACGCTGCAGCTGGGAGGTCAGACAGCTTTGATCACTTGATGGTTGAAACCGACCGCCCCAATCCGCTTAGTCATTATGGCAAAAGCAAGTGGTTAGCTGAGCAGGCGGTTAATTCTCTGAATGGGGCAATGGAAATTGTTGTTTTGCGCCCTTGCATGTTCTATGGGCCGCCGGTGCCGCCTCGCCATATCGATGTTTACCAGCGCTTATTACACAGCAAAATGCCGTTGGTAGGGGATGGCCATTTTGCTCGTAGCCTAAGTCATATCGACAATTTAGTACAGGGGTGCCGCCTAGCGTGGGTCCACTCCGCCGCCGCCGGACAAACGTATTACATCGCTGACCGGAGCGCGTACACAACAAAACAAGTGACAGAAGCGATGGCTGAGGCATTAGGGATTAAGGTGCGGTTTTTACGACTACCCCGCATTATCAGCCCGTTGGCTTATCGTTTGGATTTGGCTCTGGCATCTGCGGGAGTATACTGGCAGACACTTCATCTGGTTGGTGAGTCAGATTGGCATGTTGGTGTTTCCTGTGCGAAAGCTTTCCGCGAGCTTGGCTACGATCCGCACATGGAATTGATGAGCGGCATGAAACAGGCCGTCGAGTGGTGCAGGTCAAAAGGGTTGGTTGAAGCTCAATAAGTTTGTATCCTCGCAATGATTCGGGGGTCGTCTATCTGCGTATCCGGCCCAAGCGGTTCCGCTGTCCGTTCTGCAACGATCATCCCACCACCATCCAGCACCTCGACTGGTATGACCCAAAGGTGCTGCGCTGCATACTGTCAGTCATCGACTGCCATATCGGTGATCGACCTTGTGAGAAAGTATGCTATAATCGCTGCGTCTTCTTGGGATTGGGTCGCGAGGATGCTTCAGCAGGTTGACACTAAGGTAAGGTTGTTAAGGCATAGAAGGCAGCAATGTCCAATCTAGAGGCTCATTCGAAAATCTATATTGCCGGTCACCGAGGCTTAGTGGGTGCGGCGCTGGCGAGGTGTTTCCAGAATAATGGATTTAGTAATCTCCTTCTAAAGACACGAGATGAATTAGACTTAACATCTCGTGAATCCGTGTGGAGATTCTTTGAAGCAGCACAACCCGAGTATGTTATCCTTGCGGCGGCAAAAGTCGGCGGTATTGCAGCGAATATTGCGGCACCTGTTGATTTTCTCGTAGAGAATTTGGAAATTCAGAACAATATCCTATTAGCATGTCAGCATTTTCAAGTGGCGAAGACGGTTTTCTTGGGTAGCTCATGCATCTACCCGCGTGAGTCCCCTCAGCCTATGTGCGAAGAGTATTTCATGCAGGGTCCGCTGGAGCCCACGAACGAATCATACGCGGTCGCCAAGATCGCGGGTATCCGTCTAGCCCAATCGCTCCGGCAACAATATGGCCTTGACGTGATCTGCCCTATGCCGTCCAACGTGTACGGCCCTGGCGATCATTTTGAGTTTGAGCGCTCCCATGTGGTTTCGGCACTTGTACGGCGGTTTGTGGAAGCCCGACGAGCCAACAGCCCCGGCATCACTATGTGGGGAACGGGAAGTGCGCGCCGCGAATTCTTGCATGTGGATGATCTGGCCGATGCGAGCTTGTTCTTATTAAAACACTATAGCTCGCCAGAGATTATCAATGTCGGCACAGGCGAAGATGTGAGTATCCACGAGCTCGCGGAAGCAATTGCGAACATTGTAGGCTATGCGGGCACATTGGAGTGGGATTCGAGCAAGCCTGATGGCATGCCAAAGAAGTTAATGGACGTGAGCCGGCTACACACGCTTGGTTGGCGGCATCAGGTTGATCTTGCAACCGGTATTCGTTCGGTTGTCGCTGACTTTGAACGGCATTATCCTGCCTAGATGGCGGAGGCATTATGAATCTACAGTACACCTACCAGCTACGTGAACCAATTGAGTCGTTGTTGCGGGAAGCTTCACGAATCAATAGTTACAAACCGCAAAAGTACTGGTATCCGCTTAGTATGGCGAGTTATGATTTAGAGGAAATTCTTTCTGCCATTGATTCGTTATGCTCTTTCCGCACAACGATGTGGGAGAAAACGGCTGAGTTTGAGCGACAGTTTGCGCGCACTTTTGGTAGCGCTAATACAGAAGCGCTTATGGTAAACAGCGGCTCCTCGGCCGATCTGTTAATTGCCTTTGCGCTGGTCAATCCACAAGCGAAACTGATGGAGCCGGGAGACGAGATTCTCGTACCCTCGGTTACATGGCCAACTCAAATCTGGTCGCCCATGATGGCTGGGTTAAAGGTGCGACTGGTTGATACTGACCCGCGCACATTGAATGTAGACTTGGATGACCTTGAATCCAAGATTGGCCCGAAGACGCGCGCTATCTCACTCGTCCATCTAATGGGTAACCCATGTGATATGGATCGAGTCATGGCTCTTTGTCACAAGCACAATCTGATTTTGATTGAAGACTGCTGTGAGTCGTTGGGCGCTCAATATAAAGGGCAACCGGTCGGCACATTTGGAATTGCGGGCAGTTTCTCGTTTTTCTTCTCCCACCACATCACGACGATGGAAGGCGGGATGATAATCTGCCAGGATCAGACCCTGTCTGACCTCTTCAGGCTGCTGCGGGCGCACGGCTGGGCGCGCAATACAAAGTATATGCACGTCGAGCCCCAGGATGATCTGGATCCACGCTATATGTTCTTGAACTGGGGCTTCAACGTCCGCCCCACTGAGCTACAGGCCGGCTTTGGCCTGGAGCAACTGCGGCGCTGGCCCGGCTTTCACGCACAGCGCGCTCAGAACGCAGCCTACTTCCAGAACTATATCAAGCAACACAGCGACATTATGCGCTTGATGCACGTGTCGCCTGATGCCGAGTGCTCCTGGTTCGCCCTGCCGATCGTGCTCACGCCAGAGTGCCCCTTTAAGAAGGCTGATCTCCTGGCGCATCTGGAGGCGCAGGGCATTGAGACCCGCCCTATCGTGGCCGGCAACCTGGCGCGCCAGCCAGTCTGCGAGCTGTATCCGGAGCTGCAGGGCGGCGATCTGCCCGGCGCAGATGCCATCCACGAGCGCGGCTTCTACCTGGGCTTACATCCCTTCGAGTCCAAGCAGAATCTGGATCGACTCGCCGAGACATTCGATCAGTTCATCCGGCGAACTGCGTAAGCTGTGTAGCCTGGGGCTCCATCTGAAGAGACAGGTTATGTACGTATGGCAAGGATGGTAACGAACAAGGACGAAACCTGTTTTCTTGAGATTGGGATCCCGACCTATAACCGAAGCCGGCAGCTTGAGCGGTTGTTGACCATCCTGGAACAAGAGCTGCGCTCTGTTCCGGATCATATATCTGTTCGAATAAGCATATCGGACAATTGCTCGTCCGATACGACTCCATCTATGCTGCAGCGGCACTCCTTCAGCGGGAGTGCCGTCGTGCGCCGCAATGAGCAGAATATCGGGGCACTGCGCAATATTTGGGGGCTATACGAATCGTGTCAGGCCCAGTATATCTGGATACATAGTGACGATGACATCCCCCAGTCGGGCTCGGTTAAAAAGGTCATCGATGCACTGATAGATCGCCAACCCTCGGTACTTACGTTTGAGTTCGATCAGCCGATGGGGGCGCAGATCAGGCGGCACGGCTCGAAGGAGGGAGTTGAACTGCTGAGCGATATGAGCCAGGCAATACCCAATATATTGGTCCTAGGCAAATTGACGAAGTATGTTACTGAGGCAAGGAATTTAAAAGCCGTTCTAGCCAATGTGAGCCACGTGAGAGATACAGGCTATGGATGGCAGTATGTCATCTTAGAGGCGTTACAACTATCTTCACACAGAACTGTAGCGATCATCCATGAGTTTTTGGCGAGCTGTGACGAACATTTTACGAAGCTGCTGGAAGAAATCACCCCGCGCTACTGGGATGATTATCTTATACTGTTAGATCATGACATTGTAAAGTCGAATTGCCCTGAGTATGTCAGGAAATATAAGGTCGGGCATTTTGGCTATATGGTAAAGATGATCTATGCGGTGATGGCGGGCCTGGCGACGACAAGCAACACCGCAGTCTTCCAAGAATATGGCAAGAAGCTCCCCTTTCATATCAGCTATTTTAAAAACCCATTCGTCTTTCTTCAGTGGATTTCCCTACGCCTTAACCTACCATCATTTCTAATTATATGCCAGATGACTGAATATCCTGGCCGCATAAAGAAATTTTTGTCCTCAGGGGTTGGGAGACTAGCCAGGTGAGCAACTTCTTCAAGTCGGTGAGTTTAAAAATTATTTCCTCCTCACGCATTCAACGATTAGGCTGGGAATTCTTCTGGATCGGGCTAGGCCAGGCGCTATCCGTTGTAGGTGGGCTGGTAGGTGTGCGCTTACTCACGCAGGTTCTCAACCCAACCCTCTATGGCGAGTTGGCGCTTGGACTGACTATTGGCGGGTTGGTGAATCAGTTAGTGTTTGGGCCGTTGCAACAAGGTATTCTACGCTTTTTTGGACCAGCGCAGGAGGCGCGCGAGCTACGAGACTGTATCATCGGCATCTTAAAACTGCTTATCTGGGCCACCATCATTGTTGCAACACTTGCTGGGCTGGCCATAGTAGGCCTATGGGCAACCGCGCACTATGCCTGGATTAGCCTGGCGCTGATAACCTTTCTCCTGGCCATGCTGTCCGGTTATGAGCGTGCCCTCGATGCGATGCAGAGCGCGCTTCGCCAGCGGGCGGTGACGGCATGGCACCAGGCATTATCTCAGTGGCTGCGCTTTTTGCTGGCGCTTACCATGATGGCATGGCTCGGCGCCTATAGCAGCGTCGCATTGCTCGGTTATGTGTTGGCGACCCTGGTCGTCCTGGCCTCGCAATTCATGTTTTTCCAGCGTAAGTTCCGGTCGGTCTTCTCTTCCGCTCAGCACAACCCGCCTGCCCAGGCTGCAAAGTGGTCTCAACAGATTCAAACTTATGCCTGGCCGTTCACAACCTGGGGGATATTCCTCTGGGTTCAGCAGTCTTCGGATCGCTGGGCCTTGCAAACCTTCAGCCAGACTAAAGATGTTGGCTACTACACTGTCTTATCTCAGCTAGGTTATGCGCCTATCCTCATACTCACGGGGATTATCGTACAGTTTCTGCAACCAATCCTCTTCGCCAAAGTTGGCGATGGCACCGATCCAGCTCGTGTCAGGCACGCGCGCCAAATAAATTTTTTTGTTATTGTTGCCTTTGTAGGGATGACGGTGTTGGCCTCGGGAATAGCGTTCATTTTGCACGCACAGGTTTTCGCTATACTTGTGGCGCCTGAGTATCGTAGCATTTCGTTGCTGATGCCGTGGATGGTATTGTCAGGCGGGCTGTTTGCCTCGAGTGAGGTTACAGCGCTATTGCTTATGAGTGGTATGAGTACCCAGATTCTTATTGCGCCCAAAATCGGCACTGCAGTCGCAGGCATCGCCATGAATATCGCCGGGGCGTACTGGTTGGGTTTGCAAGGGGTAGTTCTGGCAAGTATTGGCTTTTCTTTACTACTGCTACTATGGATGCTGTTCTTGTCTCATCGTCTTAGACAAGCGGAGATGCTTCCCGCATCTATAGCAAACCTACGGAGGTCGTGAAGTTGCTCAAGTAGTCGTCGTTGCCTTCCTGATGCGGTGGGTGAATTGTTCGGTACTCCTGGCTTGTCTTCACAACCCGCGTAGGACTGCTATAGCCTTTAATTTCGGCGTATCAAACCAAAATTACGCCGTCACTGATCAGATCTATACCATAGTAAAAGGCAAGGTATCTCTTGGTCAAGAAGCTATTCCGTGCTTTGATCGAGTATGTTGGCCACACAACTCCCTGGCTGGCGCGTGGTTTGCTGGTGATGGTATGGCCGTTTCCTCGGCTATATATCTATGTGGCTCGCCACGCTCGGCTAAGCCAGCCTGTCGTGACCCGAACGTTTCACGTCCATAATGGCCCTCTCGCTGGCTTCGACCTGAATAATCTGCTCCCAGATGAAATTGGACCCGTCCTCTCAAATAGCATGGAAACTATTTGCTCCGATCTATTGGTTAAGCTTCCTCTAAAGTCAGGAGTAGCCATAGATATTGGTGGCCTCTATGGCTACTATGCTCTTTTGTTATCGCGCTTAGTTGGAGCCAATGGCCGCGTGTATAGCTTTGAGCCTGACTGGCGTAGCTTCGCGCGACTGTCCAACAACGTGGTTATCAACCAGATACAAAATGTGGTTCCGCTGCCAATTTGTGTGCAAAACACGCCCCAAGGGTTAGCGGAGTGGCAGTCTGTTCCCGACGAGCCTTGGACGAGTAGGCTGGCAGATAGCATAGCGAAGATTGATGCCCAGATCGGGACGAGAACAACCGTCCCCATAACAACGCTTGATCATTTTGCCGATACCCTAGACATTATCGACAAAATTAACTTCGTCAAAATAGATGTGGAGGGCATGGAGTTTGAGGTGTTGGAAGGAGCAACCCAGCTGCTACGCCAGACAAAGCCCATCATCCTTTGTGAGTTACACTCAGCCGAGATTGCGCAAAGAGTGTTTGGGCTCTTATCGGAGCATGGTTACCAATGGGAGCAGATTGAATATGTAGATGAAGCCAGACAGCATATTCTAGCATTCGGGCATGGGCAAGCGCAAGCGTGCCGTGACCTGATTGCCGCACATTAGGGTAGAACAAAGAAATGACAACACCAGCAAATAAGCATGATGTGACACGCTTGGAATGGATAGATGAGCTACGAGGAGTTGCTGCGCTGGTTGTTGTAATCAGTCACTACCGGGCACTATTTGATCCTGACTTTAAGCTGGCAATTCTCGATTTCCTGGGGCATGGGGTTCAGTTATTTTATCTTCTAAGTGGCTTTATATTATATAAGTTATACTTGAATAAGATCAACTCCGGCACAAAATACGCCTCTTTCATGCTGAGAAGGTACTTCCGTGTTGCGCCGATGTTTTATATTGCCACTATAGCACAATTCATACTCCACCCCAACATTTACAGCCCATCACAGAACATGGTCAGCCATTTTTTAATATTACCAATGGGATTTAATTCCAATTTTATAAATGGAATTATAGGAGTAGAGTGGAGCATTTTTGTCGAGTTCTCTTTTTATCTCGTTTTCCCAATTATTGCGTGGCTTTTTCAACGCCACAAGTACGCGTTGCTACTACTCTCAATTATACTCACATCATTACCAGTTGTCCTGCCACGGCTACTTAATATGCCGAAAACAGTCTGGCTTGATGTTAGTTCCTATATTTACTTTCTGCCCAGCACGCAACTTGGTTTTTTCTTGGTAGGAATGCTCCTGGTAGATATATCCAACTCTTCCTATCTAGCTCACATAAAAAGCTCTGTTAGAAACGCCATTTTCATTATCTCAGTGATAGGCATTATATTGACACCGCTCGCGACACATATCATGCCTATGCGCCTCTATATGATCGGAGCGTTCCTTTTCTTGGCAGTCCCAATATACAACTCTATATCGAAGCCTGAATTCATATCTCGTTTTCTTCTATGGTCAGGGCAGCGAAGCTATTCGATATATTTACTTCATGTGCCACTTCTGGCGCTGGCAACACCGTGGGCCAAGGGCAATGAAATTATTGTCGCCGTGTTATTATGCGCTGCTTTATTAGGGTTATCTTCGATCACATACCGATATATAGAATTGAAAGGGATCGAACTCGGCAGGAAAATCGAAAGCAAATTATTCTCCATGAAAACAAAAAAGCTAGCAAGCGGAGGAACAAAATGAAAGTGCTTCTCGTGGCCGCCTTATATAACGAGGGCCATAAGTCACGTGGGTTCTCCTATGAGTACTATAACCTATTTCAGAGTCTGGAGCGCGTGGTAAGCCCCGTCGTTGTTTTCGACTTTATGGAGGCCCTACAGCAATCAGATCGAAAGGCGATGAATCAGGCGCTGCTGGCAACAGTAAAGCGCGAGCGCCCGGATGTAACCATTGTGGTGCCTTATACTGACCAACTGATTCCAGAAATAATTGATGAAGTCAACCGCCACACCATAACAGTGGGGTACTTCTTTGACGATATGTGGCGAATCGAGTATGCCCGCTTTTGGGCCGGCCACTTCACATTTATTACGACCTCAGATACCAATGGCGAGAAGAAGTTTCGTGACGCCGGCTATAGCAACGCTATCTATTCACCATTTGCTTGTAACCACCGTATTTTTGCCAAAAAAGACCTTCCCAAGTGCTATGACGTCAGCTTTGTGGGCCAGTATCATCCATATCGCGCTTGGCTCTTGGGTCAGCTTAAGCGCGCGGGTGTCGCTGTGCAGATGTGGGGAAGCGGCTGGGGAACAGGCCGCCTGAGCCAGGACGAAATGGTCGCCGTATTCAATCAAAGCCGGATTAATCTAAACTTGTCGAATAGCATATCCTGGGACATGCGCTACCTGCTGACGCTCAATCGGCCAGTCCAAGACACGCTCCGCACATGGCGAACCACCCTTGGGACAATGCGCCACACCGACTCAAAGACACGGGAACAAGTAAAAGGACGGCACTTCGAGATCAACGCCTGTGGTGGCTTTCAACTCTCGTATTATGTTGAAGGCCTTGAACGTCACTATCGAATCGGCGATGAAATTGCAATATATGAGTCACCAGAAGATTTTGTAGAGAAGGTGCGCTACTATCTGAGCCACGAGGGCGAGCGCGAGGACCTTGCCCAACGCGGGTACAAGCGGACGCTGCTTGAGCACACGATGGAACAACGATTCCAGCAGTTGTTTGTCGCGTTAGGATTGTCAGCATGACGCCTCTTTTTTCCGTTATCATCCCAACATATAACCGCGCACAGACGGTGCTTCGCTGTGTCGAGAGTGTGTATGCTCAGACATTTGAGAACTATGAGATCTGGATAATTGATGATGGCACTGATAATACCGAGGATCTCCTGCGGCCCTTTGCAGACCGGCTGCATTATCGGCGCGGGCCTGCCTCGGGCGTGGCGGCGGCACGAAATGCCGGGATTGCAAGCGCGCAAGGAGCCTACGTCGCGTTTTTGGACGCCGATGATCGCTGGTATCCGCGCAAACTGGAGTGCGTGGCCCAGTCAATCCAGCTGCGGCCGGATGTGGGGTTGTTCTACTCAAAGGTAGACTATGTCGATGCGACCGGAAAGAGGCTGTGGGTTCCGAATACGCGCGACCCAGGCGATGATGGATATATAGCCCTCCTAGAGGGGAATTTTATCGTCAATTCATCGGTGGTGGTCAAAAAGGAATGCCTGCAGCAGGCGGGCGGGTTTGATACTGTGCTAAGCGGCTGTGAAGATTGGGATCTGTGGATCCGCCTGGCGCGCGCCTACCCGATAAAGTTGATACCAGAGGTACTGACCGCTTACGAATACATGTCAGAGGGGAGCTTCACCTCCCGGCTTGAGTTCTGGCTGAATGCCAGCAATGAGATGATGGAAAAAGCCTTAGGCGCCGATCCGAGCTTAGGAAGAGGCGCGCAGCGCCGTATTCGTTCACGATTAGCTTCCACCAAAGGGCGGATCTGCCTGAACGCCCGCGACGACGCCCAAGCTCTGCGCGAGTTTGGTCAAGCAGTTGCGCTTGACTTGAGAAATTGGCGGGCTCTCATTTACCTGGGCGTGCTTACGATGCCTCTGGTACGGCGCATCTTGCCCCACAGAGTAAAGCTAGCCCTACGTTTGCCAGAATTGTATGCGTAACATAGCACCTCATACATTCTCTCGCATTGTAACAGTATCAGCGATGCTGCTTATACTGACAAGCGTAAGCCCTCGCCTGATTGAGCTATTTTACCAGGAACAGGCTAATCATATATTGCTGAGAGCCTTGGACTTTGACACTCAAAGCGATGATAGCTGCCTGGGCAAACCCCAGTTGAAAGTTCGCAATCGGAAGGGTGTCGTCGACGCTCGCGAGCGATGGCAACAAGTAAGCGATGCATGGTCAGGATCACAGCGAAGCTTTCGACAATTGGGCCTGATCTCGTTGGCGATGGATGAGCGCCCAGAGGCTGTCCGCAATTTTACACTGGCTGAAGACCCCATCTCTAGGCTATTGTTAGCCCGCTTGGCAGTCAGCGATGGGCAATTTGACAAAGCCGCAGCCGTCTTAGCCCAAGATTACCCCACATCCTGGCGGTTTCTCCTGCAACGATCTGCAAACCTCACGTTGCGGGGCGAAACAACAGAGGCGTTGGCCTGCTCTCAAATAGTTGCGCAGTGGAATGTCGGCGAAGAGCCATTGGCGCTCATCGCCCGCGGGCATGTGCGACAAATCCTCGGACAGCACGCCGCCGCACTCAGTGATTTTAACCAAGCGATCGCTCATTGCCCGACTTGCTATCGGGCCTACCTCTACCGTGCTCAGACGGCGCTCGTCAGTGGCACAAGTTCTCTGGACGCCATTGAGGCGGATCTCCTGCAAGCAGTGAGCCTTGCCCCTGATCAAAGAGATGCTGCGCTCTCGTGGGGCCAATGGTTGCAGTATCACGCACGATATGCCGAGGCAGAAGTTCAGTTCAAAAGATGGATTGACATCCATCCTAATGATTTTGAAGCGGTATGGAGCCTGTCTAACATCTATTGCACCACCAAGAGATCAGACGAAGGGAAACGGGTATTAGACGAGTTTTCAGGGCATTATCCGGAAGAGGCGCAGAATAATCAGGCACGGTTACTTCAACAACGAGAACAGTGTGCGTCCTCTGGGGCACCCTGACAAACAGGCAAGGCCGAACGAGTAGCTTTTAGCATTGGCGAAGGCGTGATATTTGGAGGAAAATTGATGGAAGCTCAACCAATACAGCAACCAATCACTCCCTTTACTCGGCGAAGCAGTGGGTCCTTTGGTTCGCTATCGTTACGGATTACCTACTTGATGATCATGCTGGTCACGTTACAGCGCGACGATCTCACTCCGCTTAAATTGCCCATTGGCTCTATGCGGATCAGCGAATTGCTGGGCGCATTTGTCCTGTCGTTAATTCTACTCGACTCTCTATTGATACAAAAGCTGCGATTGCCGACATTTCTAACTATATTTGTTTTTATTTTTCTGGGCGTGATGCTATTATCATCCTCTCTATCAATTCTGATCGACTGGAAGCTAAGCCCGTATGCTTATGTCAGGCGCATTGATCGAGAAGTGCCTTTTATTAAGAGTTTCACGACTATACTATCCTGGCTATTTGGAATTGCTGTTTGCTATGCAATTGTCTTAACGGTTAATACACCGGCGAAGCTAAAAAAAGCATTGAAATGGTGGGTTATCGGTGGTACTATCTGTAGCCTGATTGCGATATATAGCGCTCCAGCCGTAATGTTTGGGTGGCCGTTCGGAGATGTCATTGGCGTGGCCTTGCGTAACGCCGCTCCTGGCGATGTCTCCGGCCTTAATGATGTGTTGCCGCGCGTTTATGGCATGACAGGTGAGCCACGTCACTTTGTGTGCTTCCTCGTGAGCTTATTACCGTTCCTCACATTAGCATCGCTCGCTCAAGTCTACGTCATGCCGCGCTGGGCGCAATATATGTCCCTTCTGGTTTGTGGGGTTGCTTTTCTTCTGACCCTCTCGCGCTCGACGGTCGTCTATGGAGCCGCAATGATAGGCTTGATTGTGCTGCTCTCTGCCACCAAAGGAAAGCGGCTACATCTGAAGAATACGTTGCGAAGCATAGCGGTTATTTTTACGATCTTAATTATGTTAGGTCTGGTCGTTCAGGAAATGCTTGTTTGGTTTGGGCTACCCGACCTAATCAGAATCGTGCAGCTTCAAATAATCTCTTTAAGCGATACTACAGGCAATCTTAGCAACTGGTTTCAAGAAATCGGCTGGCGAGTCGCCTGGGCTGCCTTTCTCGATCATCCTCTGCTCGGAGTAGGGATCGGCAATCTATCTTTTTATGTCCAGCAGTATATCCCCCCTAAGCCAGATTGGTTGCCGGATGTTCAATACTACGTTGTAACGCCTGTAAATAACCTTTACCTGGATATCCTATCCGAGATGGGGCTTTTGGGCTTAGGGGCATTCGGTCTATTGATGGGCAATCTAGCACACCAGGCCTGGAGAGCTTCCCGTCGTGTCGGCCGGATGGGCCAGGCCGTGGTCCTAGGCTTGCTAGGTGGTTTCATCATGCAGCTGATTGCCTATATCTTTTTCTCGGCTTTCATGTTTGCATATGTGTGGACGACAATCGGTTTACTGTATGTGGCAACGTACCTAGCCCTGAATCAGCCTGACCAGCTTGAGGCTCTGTGGTCGAAGGTTGAGGCATCGGAGCGTATCGGCGAATCGCCACTATGACCAGCAACATTAACACCCACACGAAGCTGAGCCCATGGCGGATCGCCTTTCTATCAGCTTGTTGCGCCATAGTGGCGATCTTTTTCTCGGTTGTCAACCTAGCTGAGTTAGGCTATGTGACCCAAAAAAACAGCGTACATTTTTCGATCAATCCGCTGGACACCACCTATCTGGTGGGGTCTGAAAATATGCAAGTGACGGGGGAACCTCGATACTATTATACGCCGCCTGGCCCTCAAGCCGGTTACTTGCTCTATAAGCTCTCGGCGCCCTATCCATTTCGGTACGCGATATTGGATTTTGCCGGGTGGAATAACGGGCAGATCAGCATTTCCGTAAGTCACGATGGAGCAACATTTACACCTGTTTTCCCTGAATATGATCGCCTCCAAGATGGGTGGCAAGAGCATCGATTGAGGTTAGTACAGGCTATTCAGGGTGGTTCCACGCTATATCTGCGTGTCGACGCACATGGCGAAGTCGGCAAGGGCCAGACCAACATCAATGTCTTGCAGGGCGATTTTATCCTGGACACGCCGGTCTCATGGCAACGTATTGTACTTGCCTTGCTGATAGGCCTGGGGTTATTTGCCGGGTGGTGGCTGTATAGCAAGGCCTTGGCCTCCCTCGTTGGCCAGAAATGGCAGAGCATTGCGCATATCGATATAGCCGCGCATTCGCCATGCGTCATCTTACTGCTATATCTACCGTTAGCACACCGGGTAGCATCAAATCTAGGCGGCGCGTTGTTGTTTTACGCCGTTCTCGGCGTTGTCATGATCCGTATCTATCAGATGATTCGGCTCATCCCCACTATATCCCGGCCGCGCCTTCTCGCCGGCACAGTGATGATCCTCTCGCTCTTGACTGCATCTATAGTGTTTTTTCGGGGAATCATCCTGGATGGCGATGGTGTTGGCTACTATATGTGGGCGAATTCGATACTGATAGACCACGATCTCGATCTAGCAAACCAGGCGAAGGATGCAGTGCGACTGATGAATGTGGGGCCAGAGTCCGAACTGCCCCGCTGGCCTGTCACAGAAGCCGTTCGTAGCCCTTATACAACCGGGACATCGTTCAGCCAGCTGCCCTTTGCGTTCCTGGGCCACCTCGTCGCGAAGGCGCTCAACCACTTCGGAGCTACGCTAGCCCTCGACGGCTATACCCTGCCATATGCGGCATCGGTTGCCGCCGGATCCGTGCTCTACACATTTGCCGGCTTTTGCCTTTTGCTGCGCATTATGTGGAAGCGTTACAGGGCCGAGATCGCTCTGCTGAGCACGCTTGGGATGTGGTTTGGGACGGTGATCCTTTGCATGGCGTATTTGCACCCTGCTTCGTCACATGGCCCAGATTTGCTAGTCACTGTAGCCTTCTTCTGTGTCTGGTATATTCAGCGAGAGCAGACGACTTTTTTCAGTTGGGTTTGGCGCGGGACACTGCTGGGGCTGTGTATGTGGGTGCGCCAGCAGAACATAATCCTGGCAGGATTGATCATATATGATGCTCTTGTTTCTGCCTGGTATTTGCGGATGAAGTTTGTTCGCTGGCAGAACGCTGTGCGTTATGTGCTGACCGTGGGAATAGGGGTGGCTCTTGGATTCTTCATAATGTATACGCCTCAGATAGTTTACAACTTGTCAACTTGCCGCTGTCTGTATTTCGGAGGCCTTGAGAATCTTCAGCTGACTTTCTATTGGTTAACACCCAAAATCTGGGCTGTCCTGTTCGGCAGTGAGCACGGATTGTTTTATTGGACGCCAATCTCGCTGCCGGCTGTCATCGGATTGGGTTTGCTATTTCGTGAGGATCGCCGGCTGGCTGGGGGGTTATCGCTGATATTTGCGGCAAGCGTTTACGAAATCGGCGTGTTTGGCCTGTTCGGCGGGGCAGGAGCCGGCCAGCGCTACCTCATCAATATGACATTTCCTTTAGCTCTTGGGTTAGCGGCATTTTTAAACTATTGCTCCCGGCGCATTGCGTTCGGCTGGCTGGCGGCGTTCATTGGAGCTTGTATCATCCTCAACGTGGGCTTGCTGAGTGCGTACGCGTTGGGTTTGATCCCACAGATGGGGCGTGGAGTCGTCCTTCAGGATTTTGTATGGGCGACCTTCATCCAGGGGCCTGCGCGCATCATTGAATTCTCGGACAACATCACTTATTTCAATAAGCCGGCATTTGCGCTCGGAGCAATTTTGTATAAGGCCCTTTTAGGAAGAAGTGTTGAAATAACAGCCCTGGCCAGCGCAATATGGGCGCTGGCACTCATTAGCACTGGGGGCATTATCGCACATATTGGCATATTTCAGGCTCTCCGGGATTTCCCGGAGTAAAACACTTGTGCGTTGGCGTATTTGGCTTTCTAATGCGGTAGGGCTATTTTAGATGTACACGTATTCGCGTCGGAACCGTGTAAAATACCGGGAAATCCTGGAGAGCCATATTTCATTCATTTCACTCATCCGAGAGACAGTCGGCAGCGCCTCTGATTGACGTAGCTACCCGCCCAATAGCGTCGTATTGGCCCGAAGCGTCTGCGAATGCATTAGGTGCTTACAAATGACAAGAAATTTACACATCCTGTTTGTAAACAGTACATCTGAGATCGGTGGGGCAGACATAGATTTGCTAGAGATTTGCCGCCACCTCGATCAACATCGTTTTCGCTGCACTGTGGTACTGCCGCGACATGGGCCACTCTCAGCAAAATTCCTGGCAACTGGCGCACGGGTTATATACCTCGACCCGGCGCCCCTGAAGCGATTTACAAACCTAACCCAGTTGCTTCTCTTTCCTCTCCGCACTGTGCTAGCGATCTTCAATCTCTGGCGCTTGATCCAGCGTGAGAAGCCGGCGATCATTCATATAAATACAGCCGTGCTGCCAGCAGCCGCCATCGCCGCGCGCCTGGCAGGAGTACGTTGCGTATGGCATATACGCGAGATCGAGCTGATCCAGCGCTCGCGGATCATCGGCAGCCTCCTCCGCACATGTATCTGGCTCTGCTCGGATCGCATCGTGGCGGTCTCCGAAGCGGTCGCCGCGGTGATAGGAGCGACCGCGCGACCTAAGGTGAGCATTATCTACCACGGCGTAGATACGGAGCGTTTCCAACCACGCGAGATCAACCAGGCCTTACGCCACAAGCTACATCTACCCGCATCTGCTCGTGTTATCGGATTTATTGGGCGCCTCGCACCAATTAAAGGGCTTGAATATCTGATACAGGCACTCCATCAGATCCTCCAGGTAACCCCTGATGCCTATCTACTCTTGGTCGGCCCCGACTCCGGCTATAAGGAGTATGTAGCGGGCTTATATGAGCAGACGGCCAAGCTTGGCCTGGACGAGCATGTGCTTTTCTTATCGGGCCAGAATGATGTTTCAGAAGTGATCCATGGCATGGACCTTCTAGTGCTGCCGACGATCATTCCAGAGGGGCTGGGGCTAGTGCTGCTTGAGGCGTTAGCGAGCGGCAAGGTGGCTATCGCCACAAATCATGGCGGCCCGGTCGAAATACTCAGCGGATGTAGTGCGGGACGGCTGGTTCCGCCGAAAGATGCCGCAGCGCTAGCTCAGGCTGTGATCGAGTTGTTAAATCTGAGCGCCGAGCAGCAACACCTGTTGAGTCAGACGGCCCGAGCGTGGGCCCTGGAACGCTTCAGCATCGAGCGGATGATCGCGGAACTATCTCAGGTGTATGAAGGCTTAGCGCATAGCTGACAAGTTAAGGTTTCCACCAATCTGTCAAGGGCCAAAACAGGCTTTTTCACTCGCATTCCGAACCAATTCCCGGTCGCCTATACGCCCAAGTGTTCGAGGTGGCATGCAAACCGGTTGCTCAGGATATATCAACTTTGCTCGCTACCGTGTAAAACCTGGCTGATCAGAACGCCTGAGCGGTCACTTGACGAAATAGCGAAAACCTTAACTTGTGAGCTATGGGCTTAGCGAGCGCTGTGAAGTAGGCATCTATGCTTGACCTGACCATAATCACCGTCAATCACTATCACTTCTCCCAAATCCAGGGAGCTATCACCTCGCTCTACAATTTACCCGATCGGGCCGCATTTCAACTAATCGCTGTAGACAACACACCTCAAGACAAATTCTCGGCATGGGTTTCAACAGCACATCCGAATGTAAAGCTCATACAGAATAAGCGCACGCAAGGGTTCGCAGAAAATGTCAACCAGGCGATCCATGCAGCGCCATCGTCACGCTATATCCTACTGATGAACCCAGACATCGAATGCAAGCCTGGAGTATTGGATGAGCTTGTGGCGTTCATGGACTGCAATTCCGATGTCGGTATTGCCGGTGCCAAACTTTTCAACCCTGACGGCACGATTCAACCTTCAGCCCGATCCTTCTCGACGCCGCTCCTGCTGTTCATACGAGGGTTGCGCCTTGATCGCATACTCCGACACATAGGCGCCGTGCGCAGGTATCTGATGGCCGACCTCGATCACGAGCAGGTAGCCGATGTAGATTGGGTTACCGGCGCATTTATGATAGTGCGCCATCAGGCGATCGAGCAAATTGGAGCAATGGATGAGGGTTACTTCCTCTATGCCGAAGATCAAGATTGGTGCTGCCGCATGTGGCGCGGCGGATGGCGCGTGTGCTATGTGCCTCAGGCACAAGCTATTCATGCGCATATCCGTGAGGGAATAAAAAAGCCCTGGAGCAAAGCTGCTCGTTATCAATTAATCACCGCCGTACGTATGTTTTTAAAATTCGGTGGACGATTATCACGAACAATTCCTAACCAGAGATAGCTACAGCCCTCAGTTGCTCATCTGCACAACTCTGGTAGAATTGCCGCAGTCACTACCTTACCTGTCAGCATGAGTAAACCATGATCCCACGTCGTATCTTCTGGCTCTTCGACATGTTTGTCCTAGCGGGAGCCTTCCTGCTGACCTATGCGATAATACCGACCATTCAGAGCTGGCTGATCCCCGGCGGTTCGCTGCATCTGCCCTGGTTCGAGCTGCTCGCACCGGCCAATGGTATGCTGCCCCCAATGAGCGACCTGCTCTGGATCCCGCTGACCACCAGCGTCCCCTCGCTCCTCTTCATTGAGCTTGTCAGCGGATACAGGCCCCTGGTCGAACAGTCTTACACCCGGCTCGTCATTATGAGCATGGTGACACCGCTCGTCGGGCTGAGCCTGATCACCCTCGTACTGTTTGCCCTGAAGAACTCCGGCGACAGCCGCCTCTTTATCTTCCTCTTTATCTTCCTCAGCGGGCTGATGCTCGCAGCCTATCGGGTCACCCTGCGCATCTATTTTCTGCGCCGCGGCGCGGCCGGCTACTACGCCAAGAATGTGGTACTGATCGGCACGTCCTCCGGAATCGAGTGGATGCTGCGCTACTTTACCGACAACCCCACCACCGTCAATCACCGCCTGATGGGCTATATGGCGATCAACGGAGAAACCCAACCCTCAGGAGTAGTAGGTCTATCCTGTATGGGCAAGGTCGAGCAGCTCGGCGATATGCTGATCAGCCGCCCCATCCACGAGGTGATCGTTGTCCATCCCACAGCTGGCGGCGACTGGATCGAGCTGGTCATCCACGACTGTGACTATATGGGGATCCTCCTACGGATCATCCCTGAGGCCCTGCTGCTCGGCGAGCGGCGTGTGCTCCAGACCCTCTACCCCTTCGAGCCGCTCAACCTGCCGGCGGTGGTGCTGGCCCCGCCCTACTTCGACTCTTACGCCCTCGTGCTCAAGCGTATCTTCGATATGATCACCTCGGCCCTGCTGCTGCTCCTACTGCTGCCCGTCTTCGCGGTCATCGCCCTGGCGATCAAGATCACCACCCCGCACCTGCCGATCTTCTACCGCTGGCGCGTCGTCGGGCGCAACGGCGTCGACTTCGTGGGCTATAAGTTCACCACCATGTACCCCGACGCCGACCAGCGCAAGGCCGACCTGATGGCCCAGAATGAGATGAGCGGGCCGGTCTTTAAGATCAAGGATGACCCGCGGGTCACGCCGACTGGCCGCTTCCTGCGCAAGTACAGCCTGAACGAGCTGCCCCAGATCTGGAGCGTGCTCAAGGGCGATATGAGCCTGGTCGGCCCGCGCCCGGCCTTCCGCCACGAGCTTGAGCGCTACGAGTTCTGGCACAAGCGCAAGCTGAGCATCCGCCCCGGCATCACCTGCCTCTGGCAGGTGAGCGGGCGCAACACGATCAGCAACTTCGATGACTGGGTGCGCCTGGACCTTGAGTATATCGATAACTGGTCGCTCTGGCTGGATGTGAAGATCCTGGCCCGCACCGCGTGGGCCGTCGTCGCCGGCACAGGTTCGTAAGGTGCCTGCTCAATAATTCGGGGTAACTTGGCAAATACTAGCGAGAGCGGGTATACTATCGCCTATCCGAATGTCGCCGAACGTAGGACGTACTGATGCTTGACGACCTCCAGCTTGACCAGATTGC
>Ga0194047_10000317_pt1 | contig 32593 bp, 19 predicted proteins | sample JunL225m_MetaG_2_FD_160070 | JGI IMG/M metagenome (GOLD analysis project Ga0194047, IMG submission 160070) | Anoxic zone freshwater microbial communities from boreal shield lake in IISD Experimental Lakes Area, Ontario, Canada - Jun2016-L221-5m | ecosystem: Environmental > Aquatic > Freshwater... | reverse complement strand
TGGACGTGGCAGCACGGCGCCGACGACACGAGCGCTTGTGCTCAATGGATCGACGGAGACCGGCACCGCAGCGGCCACCAGCACGCCCGCTGCGCCCTCGCCGACCATCGATATTCTGGTGGCCGCCGCCGCAACCCAGACGACAGAGGCGCAGCGCCAGGCCGATATGCTGGCGACGGCCCAGCTCTTGCTCGACAAGACTGCCCAAGCCAGCACCCAGACCGCCGTCGCCCTGATTCCTTCCAACACACCGCTTCCGCCAACCAACACACCAGCATCGACGAATACATCAGCACCGACGGATACGCCTGGGCCAAGCCCAACCAAGGGGCCAACCAAAACGCCGAAACCCACAACTACGCCTGCGCCAACGAAGACGATAGACCCGAATCCTCCTACGCCTACGGCGCCCGCCGCCACCAATACGTCCATGCCCGTCGCTGGCGAAGTGCTCAGCCTGGGTAACGGGTCACTGTTCCGTGCCTCGGTTGACATTGGTACCGTCACCCCCGACGGCCAGAGCGGCGCGTGCATCCAGGGCCGCGTGAAGACGTCGGACGGCGGCAAGTTTAGCCGCTTCGGCGTCCAGGTAGATAACCGGGGCAGTACCAAGCAGTCTAAGACGGACCCTGTGGGTGGCACCTACAGCATCTGCGGCCTGGGCGCAGGCGAGTGGGGCGTCTCGGTCTTCACCGCCGGTGGGGTTGATATCCCCAGCGACGAGCAGGTGGCCCATCAGGTGCGCGTGCGCCTGAGCGGCACCCCAGGCGAGGTCTTCTACATCACCTTCCAGGCAACGCCCGCCTTCGCACCGCCCGTGCCAACCGCGACGCTCTTAGCCGGGCCGTACGATGGCCAGTGGGCGGGCAAGCTCTCGGGCAAGACGGCGGGCGATATAGAGTTTAACGGCTCCTTCCGCATGGAGGTGCGAGCCAACGCGATCTACCGCATTTCGATTGATGGCCCGTCGTGCCTCTTCGAGACCTACCCGAACTTCCCGGCCGGATTTCCGCTTGGCGGCACAGCGTTCAGCCTCTCTGGCTCACCATCGAACCCGCAGACCGGCATTGATGCGAGTATCACCTTCAGCGTGAGTGGCAACTTCGCCTCAACGAGCAACGCCGCGGGGCTGCTCAACGCGAACCAGAATGGCAACGTGTGCGCGGTTGCGATTTGGAGCGCAACGAAGCGGTGAATTGACTCGGCCTAGTCCAACCTCCCCCGAAGGTCCTCGCTGCGGCGCACGGCAAAACCGCAGCGCAGCGAGGGCCGCCCTGGCATATCGCGTTCGGCTCAGTGGCCGCAGCTCCCTAAAGCACGGCGGAGGTTGGAACCCCATTACCCGCGCGAAGTGAGTCGCGGGCGGGGTTAGGCAGGGCATGTGACTCTCCAACAACTCTACAGATCTCTCGGCTCAATGCTGATAGCCATTGCGGAACCAGTCGGGTTCGTCAGCAGGTCTGCTGGGATCGGTCCGACATTGGCAACCCCGTTAGGCCCAAGCCAGGCCCGAAACGATCTGGTACCTAGGGTGATCACCGCATCGCCCTCGATGGGCGGATCGACGGTGACAATGACTCTCCACTGCCCACCCGCCCTACGCACGGTGACATTCATCTGATAGCTATCGTCCTCGCCCTCGTAGATCACGGTATCATCATCGCCCTGGCCCCAGGCTGGGCCAGGCTGCGGTGCCAGAATACGTGTGAACCACATTCGCGGGAGGGTGATAGCTCGGATGGCCGGGCGCGCCCGGCTCGGATCGAGGCGGCTGCGCAGGCTCGTGAGCGGTATGGGTGACAGTGTCCCCTCAGACTCAGCGTCCTGGAGTGTGCTCACCATCTGGTAGGTCGTTGCACAGTCAGCGCAGGTCCAGAGATGCCACCAGACGTGAGGGTAGGCGCTGAGGGCCTTGGCGATACCCTCATCGCGCTCAATATCGATGTAGGCCGCGAGGTCACCCTGGCACTGATCACACGTCGTCTGCGTAGAATGAAGCGGAGCCTGTAGCAACTCGACAACGATCAGCAGCAGCGCAGCGCGGCATCGTTCGCAGCCGGACACGTGGGCCACAAGGGCTGGTGGTGGCGTCGACGGCACCGCTATGGTGTCAAGGGATGTCATCCATACCTGGACATCGGTACAGAAGGAAGTAATCATAGTATGGCTTTGCCGCTCGCTGCAGTGAGAGACGGCGCTATTGATCATAAAAGCAGTTCATATAGCAATCCTACCGGGGTTGTGAAGCCGATTCTCTGGCTGCCGCTTCCCAATGTGGCACCCCTGGAGCATGGCGCAACAGGCTTCACGACCGGCGTAGGACTGCTATAGGTAAGAATCAGGTATAGATACACCAAGCTGGAACGGTGGAGAATGCCACGCTCACCGTTTGTAGGACGCTGGAGCAGGCGACAAAGTTGCTTGCTCTTAACTTTGTACCGAATCCTACGAGATACTGCTTGCAGGATGGTACTACTCGTGGGAGAAAGCGTCAACATCAGTTCGCCATGTCTGGATGGCAGGATGTTGCTGGAGGATCGTGCGCGCCTGAGCGAGGAGTGCACGTACGCGTGAGGGGTGGAGGTGGATGCGCTTACCGATCTCCTCCGTGGAGCGATCATCAATAGCCCAGAGGTGAAAGATGAAGGCTATTCGCTTATCGCCTCCCTGGAGCATGATGGTATGGATCTGGTTAATCAGTACGTGGTTCAATGCCTGTTGCTCCGGCTCGTCCTCATCACGGGCAGGGGCATCGAGATCTGGTGAGGAATCAAGAGACTCGGGGCGCTGGGCGCGCTTTTTTGCTCGGCTGTCACGGATATGGCGACGCACGCTCTGCACCGTCACGGTGTGCGCCCACGTGGCAAAACTGCTGCGGTAGGCAAAGTTTTGTAGGGAGGCTACGAGAGCTATCTGGGCCACCTGGGCGAGATCGTCGCTGTCCACAGCACTATCGCTAGACCAATAGAGGCCAGCCTTGCGCAGAATCTCAACGACCTGGTCCATCCACACCTTCCATTGCTCGCTATGGCGGGGGTGGCGACTATCTCGTAGCGCATCGACAAGCTGGTGGTCGGCGTGGTAGTAGCTACAGACCCGGCGTAGCATTGTCTCGTCGCACGTGTCTGGCAGCAGCGAGCGTAACGCTAGCGCGTAGCGCTCAACATCCTCGGCGTTTAACTCCCAGCCGTACTCAGCGCTCAGAGCCGCGATCACCACGCACCAGTGTGCCGACAGAGCATCCCCCTGATCCATACAGCGTCCCACTTCCTAGCATCAATGCAGTAATTTGAAGGGCTGAAGGCTGGTGGGCCTCACTTGGATCTACGTACTCCGCCGCGATGAGAATAAACCAGATCGTCGTGATGTGACCGCCAGGGAGTCGAGGGGATACCTGAGCAACCGGGGCATTCAGGTATGCCTTGGGTAAAACACTTGATGCTACCTAATATACACATAGCCTCATTACCACATCATTAAAAGCAGCGCAAAGTAGTAAAAAATGTGTAGATATGAGAAATGCGACAATACGCTGCCTTTGAGCCAATCGTAGACCTACGGCGTCACCTGTGAGTATAACACGCTGTATGGGTGCAGCTGTAGTGATACGTTTCATCCCTCGCCTGCTCACATGAGACAAGCGGTGACGGATCTGCGATGTGCTACCTAGACCGCTGCTCTGCGCCTTGCTACGTGTCAGTGCAACCAATCGGAGCAAACGCGAGCGAGCATCACAAGTGAGAGCTTACGCACGCAACAAGCGACAAGCGCTCGCAGGGAGAGATTGGTACAAAGTAAGCGAGCAGCAGATAAGCCGGTGGAAGACATCGCCGGCGCGCGGCCGGCAGACCTGGCGAGGAAGATGATGCGGGACTATCTGATGACGAGCGGTGATAGGGAAAGCAGGTGCTCATGGCCGAGCTCCAAGCGATGCGCGACGTCCTGACCGTCGATGAGATCGCCGACTACCTGCGGGTTAGTCGGGCAACCATCTGCCGATGGTGCGGCGCTGGCAAGCTCCCCGCCTTCAAGATCGGCAAGAGCTGGCGCGTGCAGCGGAGCGACCTGGAGGGATATATCAGGCGTCAGCGTGACGCTATGCCAGATCAGCCAGGTCTCGCTGTGGTAATAAAAGATCTTGCTCATTCTTCTAACCAGAGCTGATTCTCGCTTCGCACGACATACGAGGAAAAATGCGCCACTCATTCTTATCTGTAGGATTAAAGCAATGACATACGGATTGATACTCACGGCACTCTTTGGCGTCGGGACGCCAGTGTCTTTTATGGCCCTCCGACAAAGCGTTGGAACATTGCAATCTCTAGCAGTGTTTGCCTTCGGAGGAGCCGGTCTTACGCTGACATCATTTTTTCTTCTCCCTTGGGTCGATGTGCGTGGCGGATTGAACTCGTTGGCTAGTTTGATCAGTAGTTCTGGGTTGCCGATCTCGCCAGATTTAGTACGGCAGTTGGAGCAGATGGGCGTTATGCCCGAGATCAATCGAGTTGCAAGTGAGACACTCCTGATAACAGGTTGGAAGCTTGCAGCTGAACTACCGACCGTGTCCACGTCGTTACAGATATCGCTCTTTATGGGGCCAGTCGTTGCCCTGCTTGCGCTGATCGTCGGAGGCCTAGCGATCTCTGGTCAGGCTGCAGCCAAGCCAATGGGACTCTTCTTGCTTGTAGCCAGTCTGCTCGCGTTGGCCTTGCTCTTCTTCTCCTTCCGGTATATTCGTGCCTTTGGCGTCGATCCGGGCTTCTTTTCACCCGTGTTCGATCTGCTCGGCATCCGCCTTGGGTTAGGCGTTTGGGTTGAGCTGGTTGGCCTGGCTAGTACTGCCGCCGCCGGGTTGCTCATTGCACAGAGTTCGCTCAAAGCGCCTAAGCGTGTGCAAGGGCGTTTTCAAAGGCGTTTTCGTTAGCGCCTGATGAGTGGTTGTCCTTGCTCAGGATGAGAATTTCACATGAACTATCGCAGACTCGCGCCTATTGCTACGCTCTTACTCACACTGCTGCTGTTAGCCTACGCGCCTGCCTCGCTTGTTAGGGCTAGGGCACCTGGTTATGCGCCTGGGGCAACTATTATCTTCGTGGTTGATCAGTCGGGGAGTATGCGTGATGGGCCGATTCTGAATCAGGCCAGCGGCGCACGCGGGCCAGCGAGTGACCCTGATGGTTTGGCGTTGCTCGCGCTAAACTCTGGCATCCAGCCGATCTTTCAGCGGATCGTTTTGAGCGAGCTTGAGCGAATCAGCGTCGATCTTGTTGGTCAGGAGCATGAGATTGGCGTGGTGCTCTTCGGCGGCGGTCTTGAGCCAAACGAAGGCAGTGTCCGGATCGCTGTGCCGATTACGAAAGTTGAGATCCAACGAGACAAGGATGGTAATGTCACATCGAATATCGATGGGTTACTGCCAAAAAATCCGTCTAACCTTGGTGATACTGCTTTCTCGGGGGCTTTTGATGCCGTCTGTACAATGATCAACTGCGACCAGGGGCCTCCGCCAGGTCGAAAGCAAATCGTTGTACTACTGACCGATGGTGCCCCTGCACGCGATACGATTTCCTATAATATCAATGAGCCGACCAACTATTTCAATGCGTTAGGCTCAAGATTCAGCGGGCTGTTTAAAAATAGCGAGTTGTGGGTGCTTGGCCTTGATCGCAGTAACCGCTTCTGGTCAATCAATCAACCCTTCTGGGAGAAGATTGCCCCCGGACATACACGCCTGCTCACCAACCCAAGCGATATTGCCCCGATCTTTAGCCAGATCGCGCTCGAGGCAATTGGTGAGCCGCTTGCTCCTCCACGCGTCTGCGACGGGACATCCTTCTCCGTTGAGCCTTACAAGGCTTCGCTTTCCCTCATCCTCGAGTACCCTGATGTTAATAGCAAGGCTGAGTTTTTTCTACCCTCAGGCGAAAAGCTGACCCGTAAAACGGCGGCAGTGGCTGGCTATACCCGCAGCGCGCTCTCCGAGTCGTTCGTCATCACTGATCCCGTCCCCGGTGAGTGGCGCTGCCAGATTGTTGGCACGGGTGTGACCCCACAGTTCCGCGATATCCAGGGCCTCTTTCGGGTTACCAATCTTGAGATCGGGCGCTTTGGCGATATCCCCTCGGCTTGCCGTGATTTTAACCTGACGATTACGTACCGCGACCGCAACAATAAGCCCATTGCTGAGATACCTGAGTATCCGCTAAACCAGCTCGTAACCGTCGTGATCGATGGAACGCCAATCAAGCGGAACCTCATCGCCGTCGACTCTCAGCGAACAGTTTGGCGTATTGATGGTGATCTGACCCCGAGCGAGGGCGGCGGAACCTATCCGCTCGATATATCAGTGAGCCTGGCCAAAGGCTCGCAGGCGACGATCTTTGCCGATACGAGCCATTCGATCACGATTGATCCGCGCTTGCCCTGCTTAAGCGTCGTTGCCCCAACCAATGGCGGGGTAAGTAGTATGCATGATCGCCTCTCTCCGGTTGGTGTGACCCTTGATGTGCTGCTCAGCCAAGGCGGGAATCCGGCCCAGCTTGAGGGAATCTTTCGTGAAGATGTAAATAAGATTATCACCGGTACGTTGCTCGGCCCGAGTCACCTCTCCCGCGATGTGGTGTTTAGCGCGGTGCCCGAAAAGCCCGGCCTCTTCCGTGCGCTTGTGAATGATCTCCCCACCACCCTCTCAGCCGGTGGGGTGTACACCTTTACGGCCCAGCTCACTGCAACCACTCAGGCCGGTGAGCGCTATGCCCTTGCAACACCCACAATCAGCTTCACCCGTGAGCCCTGCACCTTCTGGCGAGCCGTCCAGATCGCCATTCGTGTCGCTGCGCTCGCTGCCGTCCTGATCGTGCTTACCTTGATTGGCCTGTTTATTCTCTTGATAACCCCGCCCTACCCTCACGGCATACTTGTGGTTCAGCGTAGGGTGACGGGCGACGCGGCCGCCTTCCGCCAGTGGGATGATCTTCACACCTTCAGCTTCACGAGTGCGAAGCTATTCGGCATCTTGCCAATGCGCTGGGTCACGCTGTTGGTCAAAAGCAAAACCACCCAAACCACGATCAATATCAGGCGGGCGCGGGCCAAGTACGTCAAGGTGGCCCGCGAGGAAGGCATTAGCGCCACCCTCTTCCCGGCTAAAAAGGGTAGCAGCAAGCGTGAATTCACCTTCACGCGACACGGTCAGTCTCGCGATCTTGGCGGAGATCTTCGCCTGCTCTATCAAGATTACGGTAAGCAGCGGCCCTAGGTTGCGCGCATCCACGTTCCATACCGCTCGCCCACCACGAATGAATCGAGGAGTATTATGCCAAACATCGCGCATCCAGCAGTGATCATCGGCCTCGGCGGCACTGGCAAGTGGATCTTGACCTATATCAAAAAGAGTCTGCTCGATACCTATGGGGGGGTGATCCCGCCGACAGTTCAGCTGCTCTCCTTCGATACTACGAGCGAGCGACCGGCCAAAGATGGCGAGGCACAAGAGGAGGATGTCAAGGTCGGCGATGTCCAGCTCAACAGTAACGCTGAGTTTGTCTATCTTGGCGGCAATATTAAGCAGATCTGCCTCGATATTAGTAACAAGGGCGATTATCCCTACATTGGCTCCTGGCTGCAGGCCCGCGCTTATCTGCAATCGAATGATGATCGCGCCTTTGATATCTCGGGCGGTGCCGGCCAGAAGCGACCCTTCGGGCGCATGTCGCTCTTTCTCGATCTACAGCAGAATACGCAGGCCAAGGTCTCCAACAAGATCGTGACTGCGATCAGCAATGTCATTGCGGCCAATAAGCAGCTGGAAACCGTCGAGATCTATGTTATCGCCTCGCTGGCCGGCGGTACTGGGGCCGGGACATTTCTCGATGTTGCCCATCTCGCTCGCTGGTACGCGAACAAGCATCTTGTGACTGGGAAGTTCGCGATCCGCGGCTTCCTGGCCTTACAGAATACGTTTAACTCGGTCATCCAGGTCGGCAAAATCCAGCCGCAGGCATTTGCCGCCATGCGTGAGCTGGATCGCTTTATGTATGTCTTCAACCAGAGCTACCCGATTGTCTATAATCCCAATAACCCAGACTTAGATACGCGCTATGGCGGCCAAGGAAGTGACGGGCGGGATAGCGGCAAGCTCTTTGATAGCTGTTTTCTGCTCGATGCGAGCCGCGAAAAAGTATCACTCGATGGTGTGAAGCCCAAGCATGGCGTCTACCCCACCATCGCCGATGCGATCACGATGCTGCTAGATGGCTCGGTTGGCGATGCCTTTGTGCAACACTATGTGAATGTCGGGAATGATATTGCCCTCACGCAATCGCGCTTGGGCAAGCCGATCTATAGCAGCCTCGGTGCGTTTGCCCTCGTGCTGCCAGTCGAGGATATCATCTCGAGCCTGAGCTACCGCTTTGCCCGCGAGCTGCTTGCCGAGCATCTGCTCAACCTTGAGGAGGTGCCGAGCCAGGGTGGGCAGACCCGCTATGTGCTGCGCTATGAGGGGAACGCCAGGGAAGAGGCGGCATCCTTTCTGCGTATGACCCAGAGCGCCAAGGGTGTCGCCAGCACGGCCTTCATCCAGCGCATCCCCGATACGATTGATCGGCGCAACCCGCAGAACGACGCCTATATTAAAGAGGTAGCCTTTCTGAGCGCAGCTGAGCTGCTGGCCTGGATCATCCCTCCCGAGAGCGATAGAACCGTTGAGGAGCTGGCCAAGCAGGTGCGCAGTGATCTTCAGATGGTACTCGCTACTCGAGTTAGCCCATCGAATATTGAACATGATGATCCAATCGAGGGCTGCGATCGCATCCTTAGCGCGGTGCGTACCTTTAAAGAGGAATACCTTGGGCTCGAGATCGGCGGACGCAAGGTTGGCGGGCGCTACCAGACGGCGCTGGAGAGCTGTCTGAAGGTTCATCGTGATCGCTATCGCCGCCTCCTCTGTGAGTATCTGCTCAACTTGCTGAATGGTTCAGCCCCCGAGAATCCCGACTTCCAACACGAGAAGCGCGGTAAGCTTGGGCGTGCGCAAGCAGTGCTGAGCCACCTGGTTGTCTCCTACCACAACGAAGTTGCAGCCTTCATCGGGCGGGTTAAAGCTACGCGCGCCGAGAGCGGTGATCTGGCGCACGCTCAAGATGAGGCTTCCCTCGCACGTACTGAGATGGAGCTAAAGGCAGCAGGTGGATCGGGATTCATGGGTATTGGGAAAGTTGTGAAAGACATGCATCCCGCGATCAAGGCCCAGAAAATCTACCTGGAGGCTGAGCAGGCACTGATCGATACCGAGATCAATGACCTCTTCTTCGATTTCATCCAGCAGACCATGCGCGCCCTTCAGACTGAGACCGAGTCATTCAAGGCGGCGATCGATGGCTGGGTCGATGCCCTCGCCCAGGGAATTACCGGCGAGGTAACCGACCCCGGCCTCTACCGTTACCTTGGCGACCTCAATACTCGCCATCAGAACGAGCGCAATGATAAGCAGACCAACTTCAAGCTGGTGCGCGAGTATGTCACCGACCAGGCATACGAGCAGGCGGTCTACGAAGCGCAGACGGCAAGCAAGTTTGCCGAGGCCCTCGCTAGCATGGTCTGGACGGTTGAGGAGCAGGGCGGCAAGATCCAGGTGGGCCTGAGTAACTATGTCACAGCCAGCAGCGACCAGCGCAGCGGGCGCACGACGACCCAACGCAATACAGACCAAGTGCTCAGCGTTGCACGCCGCTACTTCGAGCCACTACGTGACACACTGACGATCTCTGATCGGCTAGTGAAACGCTATGATCCGGCTCAGCTCGCGCGCCACCTGCGCGATAGCTGCGCCGCAATGATCCGCTTCGTCAGTAGCGAAAAAGCTGGCGGCGATGCGATTGAGACCTACTTCGTCTGCGTTAACCAGGGCAAGCACCAGACCTACTTCAATGAGTTTGGTGCAGCGCTGGGTAGCTTTGGCAGTGCGGCCTATCAGAATCAAGTGCTTCAGAGCGTCAACCCATACACGTGTACCGTGCTGGCCACGACTGATCGCTTCACCAGCGAAGGGCTCTTTGCCTATGTCAGTGCGGAGCGTGAGTATAACCAGTACAGCGGCGACGCACGCCAGCTGCATATCTTCCCCGCCGAGGTCAACGCGGTGCATCTTGAACAGAAGCTCCGCACAATCAGTGAGTCCCGGCGGCGCTTCTCACTGCGGCTGACCGCGATGCTCGAAAACATCGAGCTTGTGCGCCGCTTCGTTCGCGCCTATCTCTATCGCGCTATTCGGCCTGATGCAGTGGACAACCGCATCAGCCGCTGGAATTTGCATATCAATACGTTGCGACGACGGACGAGCAATGTGATCGCGCTCTCACGCGCAGATAACTCCCTCGATCTGCTCGATGCGATGGAGACCTTCGTCTTCAAACGGGCCGACTATGATAACCCCACGATCACGATCGATATGGATCAGCTTGACCGCGATCTCGATGAGCGCGAGCAGCAGGCCAGCGGTGGTGACTCGAGCCGCCTGATCAACATGTTTGAGTACTTGATCGAGGAGGATATCGAGCCACTGCGACAAGACAAGAATCAGAACATGCGTGACCTCGGCTCGGTCATGCGCCTGCTGATCGACGAGCAGATCGAGAGCCTGAAGGAGCGGCTGAAGCATCGGGGACAGGCCTTTGATCCCAGCGCCAAGCCGCTAATCAATGTGCGGGAGATCGCAGGCGATGCGCGTACCGCTCCGTCTGAGGAGCCGAAATCGTCCCCGGAAAAGCAGCCGGTCGAGGTGTCGGGGCCAACTGTTCCGGTTGAGACGGTGACGCCACCGACGCCACCGACGCTGCCCACCGACACACGGCTAGAGCGCCTGCGCGAGTTCTACGAGATGGTGCAGGAAGGTGATCTGACCGCCGACGGCTTCGTCAAGCGTGTTGGCAAGATGCTTGAAGGCGGCGACCTTGGCGGTCTGCAGGAGTTCTACGAGATGGTGCAAGAGGGCGACATGACTGCCGATGGCTTTGTGCGGCGTGCCGCCCGCATATTGAAGTGACCCCTTCGGTAGGTTTTGGGGCGCGACAGTATCGTTGCGCCCCGCCGACGGGCTGATGTAGCCTTCTTCTGCTGAGGCGAAAGATCTGTGATGCGCCAGCGTATCCATCAACTCAATACGCTTCTCGCTGTAGTCGCTGTCGCTAGTGTATTCGCATCTGCACCTGCTGCGCTGCATGCTCAAATTCCTGTCTGTCAGAGCCTCGATGTCATGCTTATCTTCGATACAACGAGTAGCATGGCCGACGAGATTGGTATTGCACAGTCATCAGTGCTTGATATGATCGGCACCATTCGCGCCGAACATAACGATGCGCGCTTTGGTGTTGGCTCATACCGCGACTACCCAAATCTCACGGGTGGGGTTGGCGATTATCCGTGGCGGCTTGATCTGGCCCTAAGCGCTGATGCCAATCTCGTCAAACAGCGGATTGAAAGCCTCTCAGCTGAAGGCGGCGGTAGCTCAGATCGAGAGAGCATAGCGCGAGCACTTGATGAAGTGCGTGACCCCAGCACGATTGGCTGGCGCGATGGCTCCGCCCATGTGGTTGTGCTGATCGGCGATGTTGGTGCCCTGCCGCGCGACCCCGGTCGGGATGGGCAACTCGGCACTGCCGATGATCTGATTCTCAGTGACGTGCTGAATCGTCTTGTCACTGACAAAATCATTGTCTACCCGATCGATTTTGAGGGCGGGGGAAACGACTTTGAGTTGATGGCAAGCACGACAGGCGGTCGCGTAACTAAACCCCGATCAGCCAGTGATCTACCTCGCTTGATCCAATCCGCCGCGCTAGAGGGCTGCGCCGTTGCTGCGGCAACGGCGCAGCCCGTCTCTCCCCCTGTCTCTCCCCCTGTCTCTCCTCCTGTCCGATCAGAACCACCAGATTGGTGGCCTTGGCTATTACTTATCCCGCTGTTCCTCTTGCCCGTGCTCCTGCTTCTGTTTCTACGCAAGCGCAACCGTGATGCGATCAAGCGTGGTATGCCGCTCGGTGCACCGCTCGGCGCAGCCCCGGTCACGCCTGTCGTGCTTCCCCCACCCCCCAGCCACAATGCTCTGCCGGTGGTAACACCCCAGCGCCCAGCCTATCGGTCGGCGCTGTTGATTGGGGTTGGTCGGGCAGGGCGCTGGGTGTTGACCCATGCTAAAGAGAGTCTGGGCGAGCAGTCAGGTGTTCGCCTGCTGGCAATTGATGACCAGCCGGCCGATCCGGCGCAAGACCCGCCGATCAGCGTGCTCGTCCCCGACCTCGAGCGTGGCAGTGTGGCGCTCAGCCTGAGCGAGAGTGCGCCAGACGAGATCCTCCGCTTTAGCGATGAGAGTCGCCGCTTCACGCAACTTTTCCGTGACGACCCACAACAATATCCGCTGATCTGCGCTTGGCTCAATGCCCTCGATGGTTTCGACCTTTCGGCCCAAGCGCGCCTGCGCTTTCTCGCGGCCCTCGCGAGCGGCCCGCTTACGCACATACTCAACCAGCAGATAGAGGGTCTGGCCAAGTCTGATGGTAAGCAGATCTATCTTGTCGTCGATCTAAGTGAGCCGCTTGCCCTCGGCGCAACGATCGATCTGGCCTATGGACTGCGCTCTATCATCCGTAAGATGGGCAAACCCATCGCCCTCCACGCTGTAGTGGCCCTGCCCAGTGTCGATACTCCAGATGGTCCAGCTGCCCACGCGCTTTGGCGCGCAATCGAGCGCACTCAACAGTTCTACGGGCGCGTGCCTGTAGATCCGCCCAGCTTTGATCTTAACCTGATCGGCGCGCCGCCTGCTGAGACTCTTGGTGATAGCCGCCTCTTTGATACATGTGCAATTGTTAGCTCCAACCGCGAGCGATCATCATTGATCGCGCTGCCCCCAGAGCATGGACTCTATCCGCTAATCGCAGATGCGATCATCAGCGAGCTGCTCGCCCCTGGCGCAAGCGCCATCGAGGAGCACCGGGCCAATATCAGCGCGCGGATCAGCCTGGCGCAGCAACGATTCGGACGGCCCTTCTACCGCAGCATAGGTAGCTTTTGTTACGACCTAGCCCCGCACGCGCTCTATCAACAGGCGGTCGATCAGTCACTGGTTGCTCTTGTCGGCGACCTCAATGCTGATGGTGCCACTGTTCGCCCCGATACGCTACTTAATCGGCTCGAACAAGCTAGTGGATCTCGCCTGTTTAGCGGACAATTGCCCGCTGCGCCGACTGCCATTGATCTTGTCGCTTTTGTCTATGCAGCTGTTGGTACAGCCAGCATCGCTCCCTATCTTGAGGATGCTTTTCCGCGAACAGTGCGTTATCAGATCCTAAATGGCAATGATGCGACAACCGTCGCTGGCACGCTCGATGCCCAGTGGTATGGCCCCCAAGGTGAAGTAGTGGTCAAGATTGGCGAGCATGCTGAGCAGGCCGTGGCCAGCTTCCGTGAAACGCTACGTGGTGAGGTTGTCGCGATGCTCAATACACTAGGCGCGGCGAAGCTCACCGGCACGATCAGCTTTGTCCAGGGCCTTGTTGAAGAGATGGGCCGTCGTGCTAGCTTGCTTCAGCGGGCAGCTGATCAGCTGCGTCTCCCATCGAGCGATGAGGAGTACGCCGTACACCAGGCGATTGGCGGCCAGCCTGGTTTCTTGCGCCGATTGTTTGGTCACATAACAGCTGCAGAACAAGATCAGGCCCTTGCTGAGCGACAAACCCAACTCACCCTCAAGGCCCAACAGAGCGCCGCCACAGCCGCCGCACGCGCCTTCGCCGCAATGCAACTATTTGCCGGCGACGTGGCGGCAAACCTCATCGCCTTCCAGCAGAGTCTGCTCGATGAGCAGTCTGTGGCTGCTAAACGACTTTCATCCGCGCGCGACCGTCGTGTCCAACGGTTGGCCTATGGGCGCGTGCGCCATGAGTGGGGGATGCCACTGACCGATGTGAGCGAGTTACAGCACTACGCCGACCCGCAGCAGATCCTGCCGACCAACGAGACTAGTCGGCGGACAGTGCTTGAACTGCGTGCCTACCTCGATGGGCGACACATGGCGGAGCTCGCCCCTGCGGATGAGCCGCTAGCCGCCCATATATACTGGAATTGGCCCGCCGAACATCCGCCGAGCGCACTCCAGCCGGTCTTTCTTGATGGTACTCACCAGCGCCCATTTGCCACCCCTGCCCATTGGCGCACGATCTCTAATCAAGCTGCGCAGTGGGTGTGGAACCTGCGACTTGCGCCTCTGTTGAGCAAAAGCGTCGTGAACCCACAAGCCTTTGCTCGTACGCTAGATAGCGAACAGCTCGCCCCGGCTATTCGCTATATTCCGACGCCAACTGATCAGCGTGAGAGTCATAACTTCTTGCTCGTTGCGTCCGCGTCAATCGCTGCGGAGGTGCGCTGGTTTGATGCCGTGATCGAGGCCCAGCAACAAGCAGGGATCGCCCGCAGCTACCATCGCTGCATCGAGAACAGCAACCCTTACCACGTGCGTGCGCTGACCATCGCTGAGCTGATTGCTCCGCTCGTCCTTGGGGCAATTGGCGATCTAGACCGCGTCGCCGCAGCATATCGGGCTAGCCAGGGGCGCTGGACACGCATTGCGCCTACGCTCAACGAGGCAATTGCTGCCCGCCTTGAGCGCGACCGACGCGCGATCCTCGATCTGCTCTGCCCAGAAGCGGTCAGCGCACTCAACGAGGAGCATCGTGTGCGCATCTTTGCCCAGGCCGTGCTCTGCGGCGTGATCGGCCCTGATCGGGATGCCGACCGCCTGAAGGTGACGGTACAACGTCCGCGCTATCACCTACTCGCTGACGTCCATCCTACCCTTGTCGAGCGCACCTGGCTCGAAGCCATGCGCAGATTCACGCTTGCCGATGCGGCGCTAGTGAAGTCCGTGCAGGCGGTTGTAGATCGTGAGTTCAAGGCACTGACTCCCGACCACTATGATCATTGGCTAGATAAAGGACTCCCTTCGCAGCTACGCGCAGTTGCAGATCCAGCGACTCGCGATCTTGTCGGACTGTGGCAGGCGGCACTCGAACCGCTCTTTGATACGCTCTAACGAGGTTTGACTATGCAAGTTGGACAGACAATCACCGGCATGAGCGGTACGTACTACCTGCGTAAGCCACTTGGCACACCTGGGCTCTACGGGCAAGCATTCCTTTGCACTAGCGTTCAGGAGAAAGATTTTGTGGTCAAGGCGATACGGGCTGATGCGCCGAGCGATGCACGTAAGCGCCTCGACGATGAGGCACAGACGCTTAGCGCGGTTGCGGCAGCTGAAGATATCGCCGGGGTACACTATGCGGTGCGCCTGATTGATCGCAGTGCTGGCAGCGAACCAGAGGCATTCATCGTGATGGAGCGCGCCACCGGTGTCAATGTACTCGATGACATCCTTGCTGACGTGGGTGACTGGAATAGTGGCGGCCTTGATGAGTTGCTCACATTGCGGATCATGCGGGCCTTCGCAGACGCGCTGTGTCATGTCCATCAGGCACAGCGACTCTATCTCGATATGAAGATCGACAACCTCTTCTGGGATGATGATAGCGACGAGCTTCGAATTATCGACTGGAATGTTGTTGGCGATCTGCGCGAAAGCAGCAGTGGCGTCGCTGGCGATTGGGCTCGCTTCGGAGCGCGACTCTATGAGATGCGTACCGGCCAACGGATCGGCATCGACCGTGATGGAACCATGATCGGTAATGGACCGAATGGCCCGCGCTGGGATGCGCTCCCCGCCGGGATCCGTACGATCATCAGTCGGGCGCTTGCCCTTGGCTATTCTAGCGATGAGCAGATCCTCAACGATCTCAATCGGGAACTTGAACACACCCGTCTCGGCGCAAGCTGGGATCGCTTGCTGTCGATCTCCGAGATCGCCGATGGCAATAACGCGCCACCGATCGATGTGCTGGCACCACTTTCGCGTGCGGCTACGATTGTCAATACGTTGCCACCCTCTGGTGCGCGTAGCGACGCGCTTGCGCAGATCAGCCGCCTTGAGCGTCACGCCAATGAGCGCCAGGGTCGTGTGGCCGAAGAGACGCTCAAGAGCGCATTCAGATTGCTCAGCACTGGTAACGTGAGCGTAGCACTCAGCCAGTTCCAACGCGCCTACCAGGTTTCAGGCCAGAACGACCCACGCCCGCGTCGCGGCATATGGATCGCTCAGATCGCTGCTGCGAACCCACAAGCCTATGCTGGTGTGGCGAAGGATCTTGAGGAGGCAGTCGAGCTGCTTAATCTGCCGCAGCCCTCGCTGGGGGACCTCAACAGTAGCATGCGCCGCCTGAATATCGTCGCGGAGGATGTTGGCACAGCACCTACCTTCAATTACCTGCAGAGCGAGGTGCGACTGAAGCATACGCACGTTGAAAAAGGGGCAGCTGCTGCGCTTGCGCGAAAGGCTGAGTTTGTTGAGCTTTGCCGGGAGTATCCTGATCTCGAAGCCTACTTCACTCAAATCGAGGAAGAGCGGCGCACCGCCGCACGCCGCGTCACCGCTGATGCGCAGCATGCCAAGTTTACAGCGGAGCTAGCCGCTAGCCGTGAGCAGGTGCGCGCTATTACGCTACAGCTATCTTATGGCGAGCGAATAAAGCGCTATGAGGCCCTTTGCCAATTGCTACACACAGTCGATGATCTCGAAGCGATTAAAGAATGCGGCGATCTCCAGGCAATGATCGACGATCTGCGCCCGATCAACGAACTCAATGAGATCATAGCAGAGGCACAGAATGTTCGTACCAATGATCTGCAGAATTTGGAGGCATTCTATCGTCGGGTCAGTGCGACCAACCTCGCCCCTATTGCTAATCAGCTCGTGGAATATAGTCGGATGAAGGCGTGGGCGCAACTTAGCACGGCCATCAAGCATCAGCAGAGTGAGGTGCTATCGGCGCTGCAGCAACAAAGCAGCGCCTTGAGCGGATTCAAGACGAGTGTTGAGCAAATTTCTACCTTGAGCCACCGCCTCAGGGCGATCGAGGAGAGTCTTGCGAACGCAGGTGATGCATTGCCAAGCCGTAGCCAGCCCGTCGATCCGTCTGCCCAAACCCACCTGCTGACCTTTCTCTACGAGGTCAATACGATCCGTGATCAGATTGAAGCTGGTTTGCTCTCGAATGCAACCGAGCGAATGAGACGGGTTCGTAGTCAGTATGTAGGGTCGCAGATGCCTAGCGACTATGAGCAGCGGATTGAGCGGCGGAAAAAAGCAGCTGATCTGGCATGCCAGAGGTTTGATGCGGCAATGAATCCGGGCACGGAGATCGACTTCAACGCGGCGATTGAAGCGTATCGTGAGATGCTGCGACTCTGGGTCGATAATGGACAGTTCTATCAGAAGGGCGAGATGATCATTGAGCGGGTGGTCGAATCATTGGGAGTAGCGGTATCTATTCCGTATACTAGCGTAAATGTGAAGCTCTTTCAGGAGCGTGCCGAGAATATTAATCTATTCTTCAAGGAGGTCAATGATGCGAGTAAGCGCACTATTGACTACCAGGGAGATCAGGTGGTGATCAATAGCCTCCGTGACGATATGTCGAAGGCATTGCATGTGATGACTGCACTCAGCGATGCGTTCTTGAAAGGACATCTTCATGAGAAGCAATTGGCAGGATTTCGCAATGCACATGCGTACCTTAAGCAATTTAAGAACGCGCCATCTCAGCTCCTCAAAATGCTTGATGTGCTGGCTAAAAGCTTTGGCCCCATGGGTAGGATATCTTGAGGTTTAGCTTCTGCTAACTTACTCGCCTTCTGTATTGCCGATTAGCATTGAGGCCGATCTGATGAGTGGATTAACTGCCTCGAGCGAACAAATTCGCACGCTTACACGTCGATATGACGATCTTACGGCGGATCTAGATTGGTCGCTTGCTGCAGAGTTGCCCAGTGGGCAAGCCTTGCTCAACGACGTCAAAAGTGCAGAGGAGGCCCTGGTTGCTGACTGGCGACAGGTTCTTGTACAGATACGCACACTACGCAAAGGTGAGATTGACCCGATCGATGCGCTCGTGAAGGCTGCACACGATCTTGCTAGGTTGCGCCGCCAAATGGATGGGGAGCGAGAACCGCTGACTACCGATGTTGCATCAGTCATTGTGCAATCTGCACGATTGATCAACGGGGGGCACTATGAGGCGGCGCTGAATCTGCTCTCGATGCTTGAGGTGAGTGATCTGCGAAAGAAGCTGATCAAGGCACGTGCCAAGCTGATTCCGGAGATCTCGCTCACACAGTTTGGTTTGCTTGGCACACTCTTTCTCATTGTCATATCAAGCCTCGTGGCGGGCCTGTTCACATTACGCACGGTACAGCAGATTGTGCCACCGCCCATGTCCTCAACGGCGGTGGCTGTCAATCAAGCCACGGTGACACCCACGGTGACACCCACGGTGACACCCACGGTGACACCCACGGTGACACCCACAGTGACACCCACGGCGGCACCTGATACTGGGCTTTCCCTTGATACGCTCGACAGCACGAATATCTCGCTCGAAGGGCAGGAAATCGCAGAGTTGACTAAGCTTTCGGGCGAGGTCGTGGTCACTGCCGTGTTGACAAATGCCACAGGAGAGAGGCTAGTCGTCGCATCTGCGCCAATCACGCTGACGAAGGCCCCGACCCAATTGAGGCTTGTCGCATCTGATACGGTGCCCCTGATCGACACTGATAAACTTGCAGCGCTCGTCGGTAACACGAACCAGCTCACCATAACTGTCGAACTCAGCGATACGCTCACCCTGACGCGCAGCGTCTCTGTCAGGACTGCGACCATAATAGATCCTCAGCCCTCTGGTCAGAGTAGTGCTGGGGTGAGTAGCGACTACTTCCTTATGCAGGGGCAGGGCTATGTGCGAGATACCCAAGGACATGCGCTGCTCGTGATACTCCCAAAGGCTGATACTAAACCTAAGGACATACCAGACCCCACTCTTGCATTGGCGGCTGGCGACACGGTGCTTGTACTTGGCAAGGCGAAGGGCTCTGACGGTAAGCCCGTCTATTACATCCGCGTTAGGGGCATTGCCGATATCGCACGGAAGAACCAACCTAGTCTACCAGAAACAAAGCTGACTGGTTGGATCCCGGCAACCTATATTGGGGAATGATCATGGAAGAGATACTTGCATCGCTAACCCGGGCAGATCGTAAGCTCTCTAGCGGTGACTTTGATGGTGCCGAGAACGAATACCGCAGCGCCCTTGATCAATCTGAGAAGGAGCATCTGAACGAACTGGCCAATCGCGCCTCAGAGGGGATCAAGCAGGCGCGCCGTGCACGCTCGCGTACTAGCGAGTTGTCTGTAGCTGAGGCTGAAGTTCTCCAGGTACTCCACAATACCGGCGGAGATCAGGCTCGCTTACGTACCAGCAAACTGTCCGTAGCTGAGGTAGCGACGGCGGTGCATACACCGCAGCAGGAGGTGTTACTTAACGAGTACCGCAGCGCAGATAGTGATGAGCGTCGTATCCTCTCGTTACGTTGTCTAATTGACGATAGCTTCGCCCAGTTGATCGATAGCCAAACCACTCATGATCGCTATGTTGCGCTGCTGAGTATATTGCGCACCCGCATGCTTCAGGATGCGCGCGAATTAGTCGATAAGGGCCGACGCAAACTTGAAGAGGCCCTAAATAGCTCGGTACTCACTGATGTGCAGCGCGCGGAGGTGATAGCAAACTATTTTCAAGCTGGTGAGATCATCGAGGGGAAGAAGCTCGACTTCCCAACGGACAATGGCGATGCGTCAGTTCACGCCGCTATCGCTAGTATTCGAAGTGATCTACGTAACGACGGACAATTAGACAGCATCAATGAAGAGATCCGCCAGTTACGCAATGATCTGCCGAAAGCTGGGCATGTTGTGAGCAGTCGCCTAGCTACCTCGACACCGAGTGAGCCCTCCAGTGCGCCTCCCTCCAAGGCTATAGTTGCGCCTGCGTCGACGCCACCTTCTGGCCGCGGGCGCAAAGTGACCACGACGAAAGCAGCATCTGATGCAACGCTTTCGAGCCAGCAACGTGAGAGCCAACACGCTGAAGCACTTGTTGCACGTGCCGAGGTTCGTCTGCGACGTCCAACAACAGCCAGCTATAAAGAGGCGATCGATCTGATCAAGGAGGCGCTCAGCATGAGCGTTTTGGATGCTGAACAGCGCGTTCGCATCCAAATTCGCCTAGCTGAAGTTGAGCAAAACTATACGACATTCCGCGACCGATTCGGTCAACTCGTCACTGCACGCCAGATCGATCAAGCTGAGGAAGAGTTGATCGTGACGCTCATGCTGATGAATGCGGGGGCGCAGGATGGCCCTGATGGCGAGAATTTGGCCGACAAATATAACCAGGTCTCGAAAAAGCTGCGCGACGATCTGCTGCGCGTCGCCAGCGAGCGTGTCGCCTTGGCGGATCGCCATCTGATCAATGGGCGTGACTTTCTTGATCTTGGCCCGATGCAGGCCGCGCAGAAGTGCTTTGATGAGGCGATGACTCTGCTTAACGGCGAGCAGATCGGCGATCTGAGTGGGCAGATTACATCTGAGCGGCGCACGGCGATCCTCGGCGTGCGCAAGACGGTCTCGGAGCTGTTGCGCCGCGACCATCGGCTGAGTGACTACGAGGCGCGAAAGACAGAGGTCGAGCGCGCAACTGCGTTAATCGAGCGCGTAAAGCCAATTTACACCAAAGCTGAGGCGGAATTTAATAATCGTCGCTACATCCAAGCCTGGATACTTGTCGGCCAGATGAAATCAACCCTTGGGAATGACTTCGCGAGCCAGACCGTCGAGACACTCAACACTCGTGCGACCACTGCGCGTGAGGATGAGCTATCTGCTGAGCTTCAGGTGATCGCCGAGCAGGCGCAGAGCGCACTTGCCAATATGCAGATCAGCAAAGTTGAGGAGGCGGTATCGAAGGCGCTGTTACTCGACCCGCAATTCAAGACGACGCTAATCAACGCCAAACGCGATGAGATTCGCTCGTTGCTTGAGCAGGTGCGCAGCATTGAGCGCCAGATCGCTACGCTGCTCGGCCAGGCTCGCGATGCGCGTAGTAAGCGGGACTGGCCGTCTGCTGCCGCTGACGTTCGTCGTGCGCTCACCATCCGCCCTGACTCCACTGACGCCCGAGAATTACTCGACAACGTACTCTACGATAGCGCACTTGATACATTTACCGGCATCGAGCGTGAGCTTGAGAAGAACAACATTGATAGCGCGCAAATCACCGTACTGAAGGATCTTTTGGGCAATGACCGCCCGCTGATCGAGGAATTGAGCGACCCGCAGATTAAGCGCCGAGTCCACCAGATGGCTGAAGATCTACGTGAGCGCATCAACAAGCTTGTTGATGAGACAGGTAAGAAGGAGGCTCAACGCGACAAGCTGGAGAACGCTTTACGTGAACTTGAGCGCAATATCAAGATTGCTGCATTCGAGACGGCTAATGGTTGGCTCCAGACAGCGCGTGAGCTAACCTCTAGCCAGAATCCACGGCTCGTGCGCCTTGAGACTGAGCTGCGCACTACATGGGGCGATGATCTGCGCCGTCGCACAAGGCAGGCCCTCGATGCATCACCATCTAAACCAACTGAGGCGATTGATCTTCTGAACTCGATCGACGAGCGCGGCTTGGCGAATGAGGAGTCACTGGCCCTGCGCCGCCGCGCCGAGCGACTCCTCGCCCGACAAGAGGGCCTCGCCGCCTGTGATCGCGGCGATTTTTCCACCGCGCTCGATTGGCTGAGCAAGGCCGATCTGGATAATCCTGAGACGCTAGTGCTGCTCAATCAGACGCAGCGCAAAGAGGTCAACCGTCTCGCCGGGGTTGAGGACTGGGAGAAGATGCTCGCCATGATCCTGAGGATGGACTCGGGTGAGCAAAGCCTCGCGGGGCTGGTACGCCGCGGGCGGGGCGAGTTGGCGCTGCGAGCCTTTGTTGAGCATCTGCGCGAGAAGCGATTTGCTGATGGTGAGATCAAGCTCAACGAGGCGCTGGCCCAAAGGCTGCCCGACATTAACGAGCGTGTCATTGGGCTGCGCGACGAGCTGAACGGCGCACGAACGCTCTATCAGCGTATTGAAGCACGCATTAAGGAGGCTGAGGAGCTCAAAGATAGCTTCGATACGAATCGAAATCGCAAGCAGCTGCTTGAGGCGATCAAAGTGCTCAACCAGGCACTTGCTGATAGCGATCTACGGCCCGGCGATCGCCAGCGTGAGAGTGTGCAGAAACTGCGTGAAGAGTATCTGCGCATCTATCAACAACTGATCACGAGCGAGCGACTGCGACTGCTCGGTAAGGCGGATGTGTCTCTGCGCGATAACGATGTGGCCAGCGCACTGACGAGTTTCCGCGAGGTGCTGGAGATCATGCCCAGCGCCCAGGACCCTGAGGCAAGCGCCGGCGTCGAGCGCAGCCGTCAAAAGCTCGTAGAGCTGCGCGCCAAGCAGGTCGAAGATGTCGAGCGGCTGCTCAACTTGCGGCGCGGTGGACAGCTAGGGGTTATTCCCATCGAGATCACACGGACGATTGCCAAGGTCGAGCAGCTTCGTAACATCGAGGGTGATATTGTTGATAGCGCACTCAATAAAGCCTTGCGCGAGCTTCAGGAGGCGGAGCGGCTCTGCCAACAGGCTGATAGCGCGCTGAATGAGGCACGTAAGCGCTGGGGCACATTACGCAATGAGTCGCTCAGCGGTGGCACACTCGACCATCAAGAGATCGATGGTGATATCAACCGAGGCATCGGCTTTTTCTCAGACAAAACCTACATCCATATCGAGCTCGATCGCACCAGCCTTGAGAGTGTCTCGGCCCGGATTGGGCGCGACCTTGCCGATCTGAAGGATGCACAGAACGCAGTCAATGAGTTCCGCAGGGGTATGGGCCACGAGCAGCGTAACAGCGATGAGTTGCTGAGTGTGTTCAATCGTTTGTCCGCTATTGAGGAGCGCCTGTACAAGAGTACGCTCAAACTGATCGAGCACGATCGCGTTGCTAGTGTGGCTCGCCCATCCAGTACTAACGAACGGTACCCGCGCCAAGCAGCCCTCGTACGGTCACTGCGTGAAGAAGTTGAGCGGCTGAAGGGTGACGAGAAGACTATCCCCGATCTACCCTCTCTACGCGCGTTAATGATCCGCCGTGCACAGAGCGAAGAACTGCTCAGACGACTCGACCCCGATCAGCGGTTCAGAGCGTAGGCAGAGCGGACAGCGGATACTATGGAGCATGGAGAATGAGCGAAGGCGCAACATTCACGTACGACCAGCTTGATGCATGGGCTAAAATCGCCGACGAGGGCAAGCGTGTCCTGGCCTCCGCACAAGCTGTTGAGCAGCAAGCGCGCGACAACGAGGAGCGCAAGCTGCTGCGCCCAGCGGCTGAGCAGTATGATCAGGCGCTGCAAGAGTACAATAGCGCGATCAAACATCTTGAACAGCTCATCGGGATCACCTTTGAACACGTCGCAATCGCGCAGATGGTGCGCGAGGCGAGTAGTAGCCTCGCCACCGCTCAGGCTCGCCGAGATCAGCTGGTTCGTGAGGAGCCAGCCATGCGCTGCCGCGACAAGGTCCTGGATGCGCAAAAGCTACAGCAAGAAGCCGATCAGTACCTACGCAGCGGTGAGCCAAATGAGGCGCGTGAGCGAGCGATCAAAGCGCGTGACCTCGACCTGACGCTCAGCGAGTGGGCAGACTCAATCCTGCGTGGTTCCGAATCCTCGATCACCAGCAGCAATCTCCCAGTTGGACCGATTATCATCGGTGTGATTATTGTGGTACTCATCGCGCTGGCCGTGATCTTTGGGCCAGGTTTGTGGTCGTGGGTAAGTGAGTTTCTCTTCCCCGCAGTGATAATCATCCGAGGATAGCTATGCGTTACGCGATCCTGAGCGATATTCACGCGAATGTACTTGCTCTCGAAGCTGTGCTGGCCGACATCTCCGCTCAGGCGGTCGATGGCCTGCTCTACCTTGGTGATGCGATTGGCTATGGACCGCAGGCAGCGGAGACTATTACGCTGCTGCGCACGCACGTCAGCTCGTTGCCATGCCGAGTCGACGGGATCGCTGCCACAAGGCCGATCTGGGTACCTGGCAATCACGAGTGGGGTCTGCTCAATCGGACCGCCAATATGCGCGATTTCTACGAAGATGCGCTCGTCGTCCTTCTCCGTACACGTAATGAACTGAGCGCCGCCGACCTTGATCTGCTCGCCCTCCTGCCGCAGCGCATTGAGATCACGCTAGATAACATCTCGGCAGTGCTTGTCCATTCATCAGGCAGCGATCCGGTTGGCACGCACCAATACATCACAAACGAGGTCATCGCTGCCGATGAGATCGATCTGCTCGGCGGCCAGATCAACTTCGTTGGTCACACACACGTGCCAAGTGTCTTCTACGAGAGCAACAACTATAGTGGCAAACGGCGCATCTGGCAGCGTGAGCAGATGATTACCGAGGACGACGAAGCTGAGACTATCTTCGTGCTAGATATGAACAGCCGCGCCATTCTTAATCCGGGCAGCGTCGGGCAGCCCCGTGATGGTGACCGACGTGCGTCCTATGCTATCTTCGACGGTGAAGTTGGCAGCTTCACCGTGCGCCGGGTGGACTATGACATCGCAGAGGCCCAGGCACGCATCCAGAAATGGCTCGGCGATGCTATTAGCAACCTCGACAGCGAAGAGGGGCTCGCTGGACGCCTCGCGCTGGGGCTGTGAGTTTCTAGTCCCTTCATTCTATCTAGCACAGGAGTACTACAATGCCGAGACTCAATGATGTACGCACCCGGATCGAGCTTGAGGTCGTCGTTGACAGGGCGGTCGATTGTGAGGAGCTGCAGCGCGATCTCTCCGATATTCTTGCCACAGTGCAGCGGGAGATGGAGATCAGCCTCTGCCCGGGCGAAAGCGCGGATCATGAGGAACCTGAGGTTCGCGGTGGAGTGAGGGACTTCGTCGGTATTGCGGATCAAGGGGTCATCTTCATCTTCCACTTGGCGCAATTGATCATCGTGCTGCCCCAAGCGGAAATCATACTCCGCGAGTATATCGGACGAATCATGAGTTTTCTACGCAAATACAATGCGAAGATCACCCATAAAGAAGTCGAGCCACAGGTTAGAGTTGCCGACCTGTCGGATAGTGATGAGGAGAAACGCGAAGAAATACTTAGATTGATAATGAAACTCCTCTCCGAGGATGAGGACGGAGATAAGTAGGGTTTGCCGCCATTCGGGGTTATACAAGTCTCGTCTTTTGTGGTTTGTATAACCCCACCTTAGGCATGTTTCAATCCAGCTTGACAGCTTGACAGTTCGTAGTGGGCGCTTTAGCGCCTGTGCGGCTGAAGCCGCCACTACGAACTGTCAAGCTGGATTGGCCGATTTTGAACCATGCCTTAGCCATGAAATTGGTGAATACCATGATAAAAAAACGCTATTACTACGCTATCATCCTTGGCTCAACATCGCCTGAAAAGAATCCAATACCTGAAGCAAAAACTGTTGCGGAGATGCTTGTAAACAGGCTCCTTCCTCACTATGATCATGTCTATATGATACTTGACTGCGAGAGTTCATTCGACGATAAGCATCCTAGATTGACGATATTTCAGGCTAAGACAAGCGATGAGGTCATTCATAACATCATAGAATCAATAAAACTGATCAACAAACAAGACGCTCTCCTCTGGTTTCATTATACAGGGCATGGATATACGGACAAGGAAGGTGCCCAGATCTTCGCATGGAAGACTGACGATTACTTTGGGGAATGCAACATACTAAAAAATACGGACGGTGCCTTCGATTGTCGCTTTTTTTCGTTTGACACCTGCCGCACGGCCATTGGTGTTTCCACTCTCTCATCCGCTCCGATTACTAGCCCTATTCGCTCATCCGCTTCGATTACTAACCCTATTCGCTCATCCGCTTCGATTACTAACCCTATATCTTCACGACTAGGAGAATATTGGGGTAAAACACAGCAAAAAAAGGGAGACTTTATCTTGCGAATTGCGGATCCAGCAAAAAAAGCATATGACGGCTTATTTATGGAACTAATCAATAATCTAAAAGTAAGTGATGATATTGGCGAATTTGTAGGTCGATTTAATAACGATAATATAGCAGAAAAGGGAAATATTCGCAGTATTATACTGCTCCCAGGAAGAAATATCGAAGGAAAGGTAGATGTGGTAAATATCTCGCCAAGTAAAACCTTCAGATCAAGTCATTATTTCTGCTGGGTGTACACTTGCGAAGGGATTGTAAGATTAAAGGATGACAGTTTTCCGAATAACCTGATTAGTGAATCTAATCCCATCGAAAAACGTTCTTTACTCCTCATCTGGCGAGGCGAGATGAGTTCGGTCGGTATCTCCTTTCTTCACGATCCTGTCAACAGTCACGAGCACCTTTCTGACGAAAAGCTTCTCGAGGTTGTTCACGAGCTATCAAAACAATACCGACATGTTTATGTACTCTTGCAAACATATATGACGGAGAATGATAAAGGCAAAATAAAAAAGAAATTTCTTAAGAACAGCGTTAAGATTCACATTGAAGACACCGAGAGCTCAGCCGGAACATTTTTGGATAATCTTGCGGAGTACTTTCCAGGTATATTCAAGGAATGACGAACATGGATTATGATTACAGCCCTCTGATGAAGAAATTTCTGAAAGTATCGGCGCTTCCGCCTTCGTCGGTGTGTTCATTTTCAGTAAAGAACGACAGTCATTCTAATACGTCGATTCTTATCATCTCCTCCAATCCGGAAAAACTTGCGTGGGAGTCTTTTTATCGCCTTGCTCTGTCTGTATATGAGGCTGGATGGCATGTTCATGGCGTGTTCAGTTCTGAATACGGCATAATCAAATATCGTGTAGATCATGCTATAGAGTGCATTGGCAATATTAAAGATCGCGTAGGTCATGTTGTAAAGGCACCGGTGCATCTTGTGTTTGCAGGCGACTGGAAAAAAGATCGGCGATTCGGTGTAGATCATGCATTGCTGAAAATACAGGTAAATCGTGGTAACAAAAAGGAGGATTACGTATCTTTCCTTCCCGAGCTATTAAAAGAATTCTCACAACATAAACGTACGCTGTATTTTCTTATGCCCGATTTTAGTGTTAGCGTGAGAGATGTCTACGTTAATGAAATAATTAATACCTACCACAAGGAAGATGCATTCTTAAAAGATCTCCCTGTAATTGGTAAAGAACTCAGGGACTTGGCTTGTAAAAGTATTACGGAAGTGGCGCATATTTTCACTCTCCCTGCCGAAGGTGATGACTCTAATCTACGGAAAACATTCGATTATTGTCGTGGAATTCTATTAGAACGACATAGATTTGACAATATCAACGAATTACTAAAGACAAGCGAACGAAAGCTCGTCGTTTGGTTTTGTGCGTTACAAGTATTCTTTCTTGAGAGCAAAAAGAGTGTTGATGACTGTCTAATTGTATTGTCTGTCCTTAAAAACGATGACGATTGGAAACATTATTGTGATGGTTCTAATTTTGTGCCTCTTCAGATGCGAAATGCTTTAGAAAAGCTTCTTCTTTCAGGTAATGATACTCTTAGCAAAGAGACTATCCTTAAGTATGATTGGGAAAATATTAGTTCACATTACGATGAGGAAGATCATTGGAGAAAGCGGTTTTTTGTAATCGCCCACGATTACAAGAAGGACTTGGAGGACTTACGCATTTTACGCGATGAAGCTGGGACGATTGTGTCAGTTTCAAACAAAAACACAGATCTAGTACATTCTCTGGAGTCCAAAGAAGAAGAGATCAAAAAAATACAAGAAGAGAGTGATAGTTCGAAACTCAAACTGCAATCCGAACAAGAAAAAGCAAGAGAATTGGAAGAAAAAAATATAGATCTAGTACATTCTCTGGAGTCCAAAGAAGAAGAGATCAAAAAAATACAAGGGAAGAATGATCTATTACAAAAAATCAATAGCAGGTATGCTTTTTTTGTCGCTTTGATTATATTGTGGATTATATTGTGGATTGGATTTTTACGATGAGGATAAACCTAAGGAAAATCATCACATTAAGAGGTATATTCCTCACTGTTATGGTTTTCGCCGCGATGATTACCCCCTTTCTCCTCAAGAATCGTGATCAGTCAGTGGTTAAGCGCCTCCAACCGACGATCACAGGGATCCAGGGCGAGCGCAACACTGCGCAGGCTCAGACAACGGCTGTAGCTGGGCAACTTACCGAGGAGCAGGCCAGACACGAGACACAAGTTGCCACACTCAAGGCAACGGTTAAGGATCGCGATGCGACAATTGTATCGATCAGCCAAACTGCATCGCCCACTTCTGTCACTCCGAATCCACCCGCTCCTCAAGGGATAAATTTTGACGGGATTTGCTTGACGGATAATCCTCAACAAGTGACCCCGAATACATCTACCACATGGGTTCCTATTGATGGGACGCCCTGGTTGCCGGAGTTCCTCCGTCCTTGGTGTACAGAAGGCATAAAAGGCTATTACAAAACATCAGGAGAGGGGGGGGGGGTAAGAGTTGAATTTACCCCAAATCAAAAGGATCGCATCAACCAGAACGACGTAATTCTTTACTTGATGATCATGGCTCAGGAGCCGCATGATTCAATCAATGTCATTTCTGGTATTTCGAGTACCACTGCTGTAGCACAGGTGGAATTTGGGGAGGGGATGGATAGTACAGATCTAAAGCTAGGCTCTAACATCGGTTTATGGAATCAGCATTTGGATAACGAGATCAGTCAAAATGAACCTAGCTATCTAAGGATCTGGAGCGGTTATTCTGGTGATAATAAAGTTGCGCATCAGATGCTGGTCACATCGATTCCGCTCAATAGAGGTGTGAATGGCTTCACGATCACTGATACGCATCCACAAGTTGATCTCATGATAGTTGGAGCGATGTTCGGGCCGAAGCTTGGCGATCAGAACGCCAGATTAAAATATCAACCTGTCTGCAATAGAAATGGTAGTGAAACAAATGATATGATCAGGGTTTTCGAGTCGAATTCATCGGGTGTTAGTTCGATCTTACTAAGTAGTATAGTGCAAATTCAGAAAGAAGAAACCTCTAATCCTGAGCTTAGAGACCTTGCGATGACCGGTTGCATCATGATCAAGCCAGTATTGCCGTTGGATTTTTACCTTCTACCTAGTGATCAAACCGGGCGAGATGTAGCCCCACTTGTCTTTTGGGATAAAGTTGTGCAAACTCGTCCGCTTGATCCTGCACAAGATGGATTTGGTAAACCCGAGCTATCCCTTAATTTCACTACTCCAGTAACAAATGTGCAACGAGTCCATCTCATGGTCGGCGCAAGAAATCTTTGCAACCCCGCATGGATAGGTGGAAACGCCTCGCCAACGTACGAACTTATTGCGAAAATCAAGGTCACCTATCAAGATGGAACCACAAAAGAGAGCGATCTTGCGCCAACTAAAGATAATATTCGTCAGGGACGGTCTGGCATCAGAACATGTGATTATCCTAGCGGAGTCGGAGGAAGCCGTGACATGCGTGATTTCCATGATCCGAGAGTTCCTGGTCTTCTACCGACACCATCTCACACTGTAGGAACAATAACGACAAGTCCTGGCACGGTGCTGTTGTCCCAAGAAACCCCAGAGACGGGGGGAGAGGCAGTTGGTCTCTGGGTCGACATTACAAGCATTTCAGTTGACCCAAATAGGCCAATCAAATCAATTACGCTGACCGACAACTCGGAGCCGAAGCCAACGGAGCATAATGACCATAATGACAGTGTTGACAGTGTTGATTACAGCGATCCGTACCTCATCCTCTACGGCGCAGCGCTAGAACTCGCTGACTGATTTTGCAAGAACAAGGAGTTTGTGATGGCAGGTAAAAAATCGAGGCCAGGGCGGCGCAATAGCAACCAGGTACTCGGCTACGTCGTTTGGAACGCATGCTTCTACGCTGTGGTTGCCGTGCCGCTCGTGTTGGCATGGCTGACACTTAACGGCTTCTTGCCAGCCACATGGGCATGGGTCATCGGGATTGTTCTGACCGTGAGTGTAGGCTGGATTCTTACCGCGATCGTGCGCTCGCTCGCCTCTGGGCCGGTCAATCGCTCGGGGTGCGGGGTGGCGCTTATGTGCTACTGGGCTTCCCCGCTGCTACTAGCGCTTCTCTATTGGCAGGGCGGATTTGATGTACTCGTGATAGGAACATTGATCGTGCCGTTCATCATCGTCATGATCGGCATTATGGTGAGTCGGATCAACCCCACTCGTCCAGGTGATCCTTGGCCTAAAAAGTAGAGATGTAAGGGCCCAACCGCTCTTTCTGGCACTCGCCGCAGCGACGGCTACCTGCGTACGGGTCTGGATCACGGTAGGTGGTGAGCAGGTCTTAGCGAGCGAGCAGTTGATTGAGGTGCGGTGATACCCGCTCCATAGAGTTAGGGTAGATCAATGCCTCGCCCCCACCTCCTCACCCTCATCCTCGATGCCCTGCTGCGCCCGAGCCGTCTCCTGGCCTTTGTTGCGGGCGGGCCGGGCGCGGGGCAATGGGCCGCGCTGGCGGCCGCAGAAGTGCTCGGAGTGACTGCCGGGCTGATAGCCGGGCTGGGCTTATTTATACCGATCGGCACTATCGGGCTGATCGCTGGCACTGGTCTCACGCTAGCGCTGGCGATGTTAACAGCACTTCCGCCTTTTTTCAGCCTCTCCGTTGATCATCCAGCTGGCGATCGCCTGATCTTCAGCTTCACGCGCACACTGATCGCCCTCGTACCGTTGGCGACTCTGGGGCTGACTCTGATCTTCAGCAGCGAATTTCCCACCCTCCAGCGCAGTCCGCTCGTGATGTTGCTGGCCACGATGGTGATCGGCGTCTGGCTCGGCGGTACGTTGACTGTCGCGCTGCTGGTCTCGCCACAGCGTAGTGCGCTCCCGGTGCTGCGCTGGGTCGGCGTCATCGGGTCGTTCCTGATTTGTGCGCTGATCTGGTGGTCGGAGCCGCTGCGTCAGACTGAGGCTGCGCTCTTCGCGCCGCTGCTGATTGGACTCGGCCTTGGGCTGCTCCGCCCACTGAGCTATCTTTGGGAGGTACCGCTGAGCATTGGCCTAGCCCTGGCGGCTCGCCTCGGTGCGCCAGCTCACCAGCTGCGCTCACTGCATCCCGTCAGCCTGGACGAGATGGGGCTGATGCCGCTGCCTGGCCTCCCCGCGCTACTTGTTCGCGCTTGTGCCGTCGATATCACCACGGGTGGCCCGTGGTTGGTTGATGTTGCTGCACATCCAAGCCAGGGGAGCGCGGCACGGCGGGCGCTGGATCGGCTGATCCGGAGCGGGCAGGCGCACCCGGTGCTGTTCTGGCTCAGCACGGATGCGGAGGGGGCGGTGTGGCTTGAGCGACTCTGCGCGACGGTGCCGCGCCCGCACCCGCTCATCGCGGCCTACGCTGCGCTTGCGGCGGTCGAAGAACCAGCAGCCTGGCCGTCTGCGATTGGGATGCACCGAGAAGCGATCATTGCTGCGACCAGTTGCCCCGGCGGCGGCGCGGTGCAGGCGCTGCTGGAGGCCGGGGCGCAGGTGCTGGTGTCTGAGCGCTGGCCAGCGGCGATGGCGGCCCTGCGCGCCGCTCCGATGCCGCTGGTGGTTGCCCCTGACCCGCTCTGGAGTGCGCTGGAGACCGTGCGCGGCTGGTCAGATAACCAGCTTCCCTCGCTACTTTATGATCGTGCTCACGCTCTCGCGGCGCTATGGGAAATGGCCGATACGCTTGACGGATGGCCGGCGGCGCTGCTCAACGCTATGGCGGAACACCTGGTCTACCTGCTAATCGTGGAGCACCGGCGTGGCGCATGGCTGGTATGATGGAGATCGTGTGGCAGTTGCATCGCCCCGAGGATCAGTATGACATCGCCTCCTGCTGCTGAAGAGACCCTGCGTATCCGGATTCTCCCATCGAAGCACCCGGATCGCTATCAGGTCTCCCTGGACATGCGGGGAGTCCCGCTTCTGGGCGGCCCCGCACTGCGACCCAATACGCTCATGACGGGCGCTGATATCCGGCCGCTGCGCCTGGCGTATGAGCAGCAGATCGCGATGCTTCACGAGTTGGAGGTTGTCGGGGCTCCTGTCCATCCGGCTGACCCAGCCCAGCTGCGCCAGCTTGGGCGGCGGGTTGTCAATCTGCTGCCGACCATGGCACACCAGGGTATTGTCGCGGCCATCCGCCGTGCGCAGCGCCGCAGGAGCCACCTGCGGATCGTGATTGAGACAACTGCCGAGACGCGCATCTTTCTGGCCGTGCCGTGGGAGCTGATGGTGCTCCCGATCAAAGGTGAGGGCGACAGTGGCGTGGGAGGTGATGATTTTCTCCTGCAGGATGCGACCGTGAGCTTGGTGCGTCAGGTACGCGGGGCGGGCCAGCAGACGCCGCCGCAGCTGACGCAGCCTCTGGCGGTGCAGGCGTTCCTCGCTGAGCCGCTCGACGGGACTCCCATCGTGAGCGCCACCACCCGTGAAGCACTTGAT
>Ga0194047_10000316_pt1 | contig 32652 bp, 27 predicted proteins | sample JunL225m_MetaG_2_FD_160070 | JGI IMG/M metagenome (GOLD analysis project Ga0194047, IMG submission 160070) | Anoxic zone freshwater microbial communities from boreal shield lake in IISD Experimental Lakes Area, Ontario, Canada - Jun2016-L221-5m | ecosystem: Environmental > Aquatic > Freshwater... | reverse complement strand
GGACTGTCTTTCTATTTCAATGGTTTGACGGCTAATATATCCCTCATATTTGGCAACAACCTCTACCTGCTCATCGATTTGGTTTTGTAATACCGGATCATACGTCTCTTCACCTTTCCACTTGCCGCCTAGAGCTGTCATTAGTTGCTCATATGAAACATTTGGGCGCTTTAGCAAGTCTAGTAGGTTGTACTCATGCGACAAAACTTGTCCAAACAAATCTTTGCTATCTTTTTCCAAGATCGTTTTCGGAGAAACCCAAATAGAGGCTAATCGTTGTGTTTCACGTGAAACAGCTTCTCGCTTTTCTGAAAATATTGCCCAACGAATATCATCAACTAGCCCCAACTTTCTTCCAACCTCGGTCAGTCGCTCATCCGCGTTATCTTCTCTTAAGCTAAGACGATACTCTGCACGACTAGTAAACATTCGATAGGGCTCTTGAACACCTTTGGTGATTAAGTCGTCAACCAAAACACCCAAATAAGCCTCGCTTCTAAGAGGCGTCCAGGGATCTTTCCCCTTTGCCTTCAAGGCAGCATTGAGCCCTGCAAGCAGTCCTTGCGCTGCAGCTTCCTCGTAGCCAGTTGTGCCATTAATTTGCCCAGCAAAAAACAATCCTGATATTTGTTTTGTCTCAAGGTATTGGCTAAGGCCCCTTGGGTCAAAGTAGTCATATTCAATCGCATAACCTGGACGAATAATATGGGCGCTCTCTAACCCGGGGATACTATGGACTAAATCAAGCTGAATATCAAAAGGTAAGCTTGTAGATATTCCATTGGGGTAAAACTCATTAGACGTTAAGCTTTCTGGCTCAAGAAAAATTTGATGGCTATTCTTACTCGCAAATCGGTGGATTTTATCTTCAATAGATGGGCAATATCTCGGCCCAATCCCCTCAATAACTCCTGTGTACATTGGAGAGCGGTCAAGCCCTCCTCGAATGATGTCATGCGTTTGAGTATTAGTATGGGTAATCCAACAAGGAACCTGACGAGGATGTTCGGCTGGTCGACCTAAAAATGAAAAAACAGGCACAGGATCTAGATCTCCTGGCTGCATAGCCATTTTAGAAAAATCAATCGTCCGACCATCTATTCTTGGCGGGGTTCCTGTTTTAAGCCTTCCCTGTGGGAGCTTAAGGTCTTTCAGCCTTGCAGATAGTTTGATAGCCGCAGGATCGCCAGCTCTACCCCCGGTATGGTTTTCTAATCCAACATGGATTTTCCCATCTAAAAAAGTACCCGCCGTCAAAACCACAGTTTGACTGAGGAACCTAATGCCCAATTGAGTCTCGACACCAATCACCCGATCCAAGCTTACGAGTATATCGTCTACTGCAGCTTGGAAGAGGGTTAGTCCAGGTTGGTTTTCTAAAATTTTCCGCATGGTTGAGCGGTAAATCGCCCTATCTGCTTGCGCTCGGGTAGCTCTAACAGCCGGCCCTTTACTGGCATTAAGGATTCGGAATTGGATTCCCGCTAAATCTGTTATATGCGCCATAGCGCCACCTAAAGCATCTATTTCCTTTACAAGGTGTCCCTTGCCTATTCCTCCAATGGATGGGTTGCAACTCATTGTCCCCAATGTTTCTATGCTATGGGTTAAAAGTAAGGTACTTGCGCCAGCGCGCGAGCTGGCCAAAGCCGCTTCACAGCCTGCATGTCCTCCACCAACAACAATCACATCAAACTTTTTTTTAAAATCCATAAAATTTGCCCTCAGGGGCGTGATGATAGCATTAAATTTGTTTCACGTGAAACCTAATTTTAAAAGCCGATTAGCCTATATGAATCTATAGCTGTTTTAATAATTAATAGCAAAACCACGCCGATAAAAAACTTTTTCACAAAATCGCTTCCAAGTCTCATGGCCATACTGCTGCCGAGTAAACCACCCAGAATATTAAAAACAACCATTACAACAGCCAAACCCCACTGAATATGGCCTGCTGGAATGAACAAACACAATGCGGCAATATTTGTGACGCAATTAATTACTTTAGTTGCAGCGGCAGCATGCAAAAAATCATACCTAAGGAAACTAACAAAAAAGAACATTAAAAAACTACCGGTGCCAGGCCCTAAAAACCCATCATAAAAACCGATGATAGCAACACCTAAGAATAATATTAGCCTGGTATGAAAAGAGTCTTGCCTCGGGTCATGAGCAAATGCACTATTTTTTTTAACCAGTGTAAAAATAAGAAGGCCTAGCAATATAGCCGGAAGGGATACTCTAATAAAAACTGGAGAAATAAATGTTAAAGCCCAGGCCCCAAAAATAGATGCCAAAAAAGCAACAATACTGGCGAATAACATCAGCTTTAAAGGTAATCTAATTTGCTTTAGGTACCTACCTGCGGAAACCAAAGTTCCACCAAGGGCCGAGAGCTTATTTGTGCCAAAAAGCGTTGCTGGGGCTTCCGTTGGAAACCCTGAAAACAATGCCGGGATTTGAATTAAGCCACCACCACCAACAATTGCATCAACAAAGCCTGCACATAATGCGGCTAGAGCTAAAACATAAATGCCCTGATTTAAAAAATCTACGGAGCTCAAACCACATTCTTGCTTTTGAATTTATCCAAAAACTCGCCAACAATTCCTTTTCTAAAGGATAAAACGCAAACTACAAAAATAAATCCGGTAACAATTGTTACAGCCTCACCCAAAGTTTTAAACCACTCAATGTTAGTCCAAGAAAAAATCAAATTACCGATATCACCAACTTTGTTTTCTAGAATAACAATAACGAAGGCTCCGAGTATTGGGCCAAGTAAAGTACCAACGCCACCAACCAAACACATCAAGATCACCAAGCCAGACATTGTCCAATGAGCATCGGACAAAGTTTCAAAGCCCATAACAACAGCTTGAAGACTACCCGCTAATCCAGCAAGGGCTCCCGAAAGAACAAAAGCATTCAATTTAAAGCGATCAACCTTATATCCAAGGGATATTGCCCGCGGCTCATTTTCTTTGATAGCGAAAAGAATTTTGCCATATGGAGATGCAACTACTCTAGCTACAAAGGCTAAAGCAACCACGGCTAACCCAAGAACAACAAAGTACATCGTTTTATCATCTTGAAGATCAAGTAAGCCCAGCATCATCGTCCTAGGAATACCCTGAAAACCATCTTCGCCTCCAGTGAATGGAACTTGAACACAAATAAAATAGAACATTTGCGCAAGAGCCAAAGTAATCATTGAGAAATAGATCCCTTGTCGACGTATAGCTAAAGCCCCCATAATTAAACCGAGAGCGGCTGCAAAAATAGTGCCTCCTATAATTCCAATTTCAGGTGGAAGATGCTGGTCTCGAATTAAAAACCCTGCAACATAACCGGCCCCACCTAAAAACGCAGCATGACCAAATGACAACAACCCCGTGTATCCCAATAACAAATTAAAAGAGGTGGCAAAAAGTGCAAAGCAAAGCAGCTTCATTAAGAAAATAGGGTAAATAAACCAAGGTGCAAATAAAAGAAGGATAAAGAAAAATCCCCATATTAAAAGTGGGCGCTTACTCATTTATTTCTCTCTTCCAAAAAGACCGGCAGGACGAACCAATAAAACTAATGCCATAACCACAAAAACAACCGTGCTCGAAGCCTCTGGATAAAAAACCTTAGTAATTGCTTCAACAATACCAAGGCCAAGACCCGTCAAAATGGAGCCCATAATAGAGCCCATACCACCAATAACAACAACAGCAAAAACAGTGATAATCAAATTCGAGCCCATCAGTGGAGAAATTTGAATAATTGGAGCAGCAAGAACTCCAGAAAAAGCAGCTAGACCAACGCCAAACGCATACGTTAATGTCACCATCAACGGAAAATTAATACCAAATGCTTGAACAAGTTTTGGGTTTTCAGTGCCGGCTCGTAAATAAGAACCGAGTTTTGTTTTTTCAATAATGAACCACGTTGTAAAACAAACTGTAAGAGATGCAACGACAACCCAACTACGATAGTTAGGAAGAATCATAAAGCCAATATCTGTTGCTCCAGATAAACTTTCGGGAACGGAATAAGCCATTCCAGACACGCCGTAAAAGGAGCGGAAAAAACCTTCGATCAAAAGCGTTAAACCAAAAGTTAAAAGTAAGCCATACAAGTGATCAAGCCCATATAAAGGTTTGATTAAGAAGCGCTCAACAAACACACCAAAAAAAGCAACAATAAGTGGCGACAATAACAGCATGGGCCAGTACCCTAACCCAAACTGCGTATAACCAATATAAGTAATGATTGCCCCCATCATAAACATCGCGCCATGGGCAAAATTGATGACATTAAGTAAGCCAAAGATTACCGCCAAACCAAGGCTTAGAATCGCATAAAAACTGCCATTCACCAGCCCCAAAAGGAGCTGGCTTAAAACAGCGGACATTGGCATACCAAATATTTCCATATTACTTAATAAAAGAACACTTAGATTCAGCTAAAGTATTAAAAGCTTGTTCACCAGGAACTTTCTGAACGAGTTTATAGTAATCCCAAGGCCTCTTAACTTCTTCAGCTTTCTTTACTTCAAAAAGATACATGTCATGAACCATCATGCCATCTTTACGAATATAGCCATTTTTAGTAAACATGTCGTTGATTTTCATGCTGTGAAGTTGCTTTAAAACCTTATCAGGATCATCTGTACCAGCAGCTTTAACAGCCTTAAGATAAGCTAAAGTAGAAGAATAATCTCCCGCTTGGACCATCGTTGGCATGCGTTTCATTTTTTGTAAGAAGCGACCACCAAACTCTCTAGTCTCATCATTCAAATCCCAATACCAACTCTCTGTAGCTAAAAGCCCAGCCGCATTTTTAAGGCCAATACTATGAATATCCGTGATAAAGATAAGAAGACCTGCTATTTTCATCGTCTTATTAATACCAAATTCGCTAGCAGCTTTCACTGCGTTAATGGTATCGCCACCTGCATTGGCTAAACCTAAGATTTGAGCTTTAGAATTTTGAGCTTGCAATAAAAACGAAGAAAAATCACTAGCACTGAGTGGATGCTTGACGGAACCAATAACTCTTCCACCATTATCCAAAATCACTTGAGTTGCATCTTTTTCTAATTGATATCCAAAAGCGTAATCAGCAGTAATAAAAAACCAGTTTTTATCACCTTTAGACGCCATTGCCTTACCAGTAACTTTAGCTAAACCAATTGTGTCGTAAGTATAGTGAATGGTATACGGTGAGCACTGCTCATTCGTTAACGCCGAAGTACCAGCGCCATTATTAATGTAAATTTTCTTTTTCTCTGCAGTGACTTTAGCTGTTGCTAATGCTGTGCCTGAGTTTGTACCACCAAAGATGACATTAACTCCGTCTTGGTCAATCCACTCGCGAGCTTTTGCTGCCGCAATATCAGCTTTGTTTTGATGGTCAAGGGCAACCACTTCAATTTTACGACCAAGAACTGACCCACCAAAATCAGCAATAGCCATATTCATCGCTTCAATACCGCCTTTGCCATCGACGTCGGCATACAGACCAGACATATCCGTGATAAACCCTAATTTGATAGGGCCTGTATCAGCAGCGTTTGCTGCTGACAAAAACAATACTCCGAGCAGTGCAACTAATTTTTTAATCTTCATTTTCTTCTTTCTAAAAAAATTAAATACCTAAATAACTATTTAAAAGCTCCTCTTTTTCCTGCAATTCGTGACTTAAAACAGTTTCAACAACAACTCCATGCTCAACAACAAAATGCTTATCTGCCAACGGCGCAGCAAATCTAAAATTTTGTTCAACCAAAATAATGGTGTAGCCTTTATTTCTTAAATTCATGACAACCTCGCCAAGTTTTTGAACAATAACAGGAGCAAGACCTTCCGTAATTTCATCTAATAGAAGAATATTAGCCCCTGTTCTCAAAATTCGTGCCATAGCAAGCATTTGTTGCTCGCCACCAGATAAGCGAGCCCCTGGACTTAAGCGCCTTTCAAGTAAATTAGGAAACATGCTATAAATTTCCTCAATAGACATGCCCATCTCATTAATGATGGGGGGTAAGAGTAGGTTTTCCTCCGCAGTAAGGCTAGAAAAAATACCCCTCTCCTCAGGACAGTAACCAACGCCAAGCCTTGCAACAAGGTGACTTGCAAGGTTAATAGTTTCTTTACCCTGAATTTTTATAGAGCCCAGTCGTTTGCCAGTTAATCCCAAAATAGCTCTTAAAGTTGTAGTACGGCCAGCCCCGTTCCTACCTAATAATGTAACAACCTCTCCTTTATCCACAGATAAATTAATACCATGCAATATATGAGACTCCCCATACCAAGTTTGCAGGTTTGAGATTTCTAAAGCCACTTGATTAGACATGGGCCGTAGACCCCATATAAGCTTCCATTACTAGAGGGTTAGCAGAAACCTCGTGATAAGAACCCTCAGCCAAAACAGAACCACGTTGTAAAACAGAAATTGTGTGAGCAATTTTAGATACCACTTTCATATTATGCTCAACCATTAATATGGTTCTTCCGGATGATACTTTATTAATTAAAGAAGTAACCATTTCAACATCTTCATGACCCATACCTTGAGTTGGTTCATCTAACAACATCAATTCAGGGTCCATTGCGAGCGTCGTTGCAATTTCTAAAACCCGCTTACGACCATAGGGCAAATTAACAGCAAGTTCGGAAAAAAAAGAGGTCAGACCAACCAAAGCTAATAGATCCATTGCCTTATCATTAAGAACATTAAGAGAGCTCGGGGACTTCCAAAAGTGGTACTCGGTGCCCAATTTTTTTTGCAAGGCAATACGAACATTATCTAAAACACTAAGATGTGGAAAAACCGCAGAAATCTGAAACGACCGAATGAGCCCCTTCTTTGCAATATCTTCTGGGGCTACAGTTGTAATATCAACACCGTTAAAGATAATAGAACCCGAGGTAGGCGTTAAAAATTTTGTTAGCAAATTAAAACAGGTTGTTTTACCTGCTCCATTCGGACCAATCAAGGCATGAATAGATCCTCGTTTAACTTTAAGATTAACGTCGTTAACTGCAACGAATCCTTTAAAAGATTTAACAAGACTTTGCGTTTCTAAAATTAGATTATTTTGATCCATAGCTTGAGAAGAATAGTATAAATTGAGCTCTCTATAAAGGACTAAATCGTAGGGGTTTACACGAGGTTAATTAACGGCTCTTTAAAATATCTGCGACTCTTTGAGCAATCATCATCGTTGGAGCTGCTGTATTTCCAGAGGTTATTTTAGGCATAACAGATGCGTCGACAATTCGAAGACCTCTAACTCCAAACACACGGAGTTCAGAATCAACAACAGCAAGGGGATCAGACTCTAAACCCATCTTACAAGTTCCAACAGGATGGAAAATGGTGGTCCCAATATCTCCAGCGGCAATCACTAAATCATCCTCACTCAATAGATGAGCCCCAGGTTTATATTCCATTGGACAAAATTGGGATAGCGCTGGTTGAGAAATTATCTTACGAGTAAGCTCTATAGATTCAACTGCAACCTTTCGATCAGTAATCGTTGAAAGATAGTTGGGATTTATTAAAGGCGACGCCATGAAGTCGGCAGAAGAAATATGAACGCTACCAACAGAAGATGGCTGTAAATTACAAACGCTGGCCGTAAAAGCATTAAACGGATGGAGATTCTCACCAAAACGCTCAAGGGATAAAGGTTGAACGTGATATTGCACATTTGCCCGAGTCTGAAATGCTGTTTTAGCAAAGGCGCCCAACTGCGAGGGTGCCATAGACATAGGGCCAGTTCTTCTTAAAAGATACTCAAGCCCAATTTTTGCTTTTCCAAAAAGTGAATTTACTTTTGTATTAAGGGTGCTAATGTTGGAGACTTTATAAATCATTCTCAACTGCAAGTGATCTTGCAAATTTTCGCCAACCCCAGGAGAGTCATGAACAACAGGAATACCTAAGTCTTGTAAATGTTTCTTTTGCCCAATACCTGAGCGCTCTAGAATTTGTACAGAACCTATAGATCCAGCACTAAGAAGAGCTTCGGAGTTAACTTGAGCACAATGTGCAGTGTTATTTCCGTAAAAATTTACACCAATACATTTTTTATTAACATCAAATACAAGCCGATCTACATGAGCGCCTGTAATAATTGTTAAGTTTGATCTTAACGATGCTTTTTTTAAAAAGGCTTTAGCTGTATTTAAGCGCCATCCATTTTTTTGATTAACGTCAAAGTAGCCCACTCCGAAGTTATCACCACGATTAAAGTCTGAAGTTTCTGGAATACCCGCTTGAATTGTTGCCTCTTTGAAAGACTCAAGAATATCCCACTTCAACCGTTGTTTGGAAACGCTCCATTCGCCACCGGCGCCATGCCAGTCATTTGCACCACCGTGATAATCTTCAAAAGACTTATAACGAGGTAACACTTGATCCCAAGACCATGCAGAATCATTTGTTAAACTTGACCACAAATCAAAATCTGCTGCCTGACCCCGCATATATATCATGCCATTAATCGAAGAAGAGCCACCCAAAGTTTTTCCACGCGGATATAAAAGTTGACGACCATTTAAATTAACATTTTCAGTAGTTTTAAATTGCCAATCAGTACGAGGATTATCAATACAGTAGAGATATCCAACCGGGACATGAATCCAAACATAATCATCTTTTGAACCAGCTTCAAGTAATAAAACTGTCACATCTGGGTTTTGCGTTAGTCGATTTGCCAATAAACAACCGGAGCTTCCAGCTCCAACAATAATGTAATCATAAGAACCATGATTTGTTATTGTTTTAGCCATTTTTGGCCTCATTTAAGTGGTTCATATATGCGGACCAGGCTAATTGAGCATTAGCATCAAGCAAGTCAATAGAGAGTCGTTTGCTACCCTGAAGAATAAGTGCGGCATATGGTTTAGCAAGAGCCGAAACTTCCGGACATAACTCCAAAGCATCTCCTTTAGATGGAGACTGTGTACGCCAGTAGTTAATTGCTGCCTCTAAATCCGGTAAGTTAATGAACAGCATCGTAGCCTTATTTTTTACTAAGCATGTTGCCGCGACACTTCTTAGTACCACAATGACAAGCGTAGTCATTTTTTTGAGCTTTTGTTCTTTTTCCTTCGACCTCTAACCCATAATCATAAAAAAGCTCTTGACCAAGGCGAATATTTTTCTTTGCCATTACAAAAACAAAAAGCTTGTCTTTTTTATCTGTAAATTCTAAGGTGGCGCAATTGGGCATACATGAATGATTAATCCAACGTGCGGCATTTCCTTTTACATTACCATCAATAACGCGACCATCGCTAAGAGCAAAATAAAAAGTGTGATTTGGTTGATTGAGGTCATGAGGATGACGAGCCAAAGCTTTCTTCCACGAAATTCTCTCACCTTGATATTCGATAATACATTCGCCCCGTTTAATGTCAGACAAAGCAAAAACACCCTTGCCATGAATTACCGAATTATTTACTTTTATTGAGTCTCGAGGAATAGGTTTAGGCTTTTTTTTAGACATCTATATTCTTGGCGATTAAGGCGTTTGTTTCAATAAAAATACGGCGCGGTTCAACTTCATCACCCATTAACATGGTGAAGGTTTGATCAGCAACAATTGCATCCTCAATTTGAACGCGTAGTAAGGTGCGAGTCATTGTGTCCATCGTTGTTTCCCACAGTTGACTCGGGTTCATTTCTCCCAAACCTTTATACCTTTGACGTGAAACACTTTTCTCCGCTTCTTGTAAAAGCCAATTCATGGCTTCTTGGAAACTATCTACCTGCGCTTCTTTATTTGACTTTTCAGGATCACCACGACGAACCTTAGATCCGGTAGAAATTTGTCCGGCAGAAGAGGTTGCAAAATCATGGATCGTTTGATAGTCAGATCCATGAACAAAATCAGAGTTAACCACTGAAAGTTTTAAGTTTCCATGAATGCGGCGTGAAATTAAAAGACGAAAACGTTCTGTTCGCTCTTCAAGCTGAACAATAATATCCAAGTTTTGATTAGAGTCGCCCAGTTTATTAATTAAACTCTCTTTTAACAAAGCGGCAGATTGGTTCGCACTTTCCTCGGTGTCTAATTCTAGTTTTACACCTTCACTAATCGCTCTTAAAACATCCGTATCCATTGTTCGTGAAAGACGATCAATAACTTGTTGCATTTGTTGATAGCGTGTCGTTAACTCTTTCAGAGCATCGCCCTCATAAACGGTACCATCATGTTGAACAACTTGTGCACCATTTAAAGCAATACCAATTAAATATTCGGTTAAGGCAATATCATCCTTTAAATATTGCTCATTTTTACCATTTTTCACTTTATAAAGAGGTGGCTGTGCAATATAGATGTGGCCTCTTTCAATAAGCTCTGGCATTTGTCTGTAAAAAAATGTAAGCAACAGCGTTCTAATATGACTTCCATCGACGTCGGCATCGGTCATAATAATAATTCGGTGATACCTTAACTTTTCAACGTTATATTCTTCAGCGCCAATTCCTGTCCCTAAAGCCGTAATTAATGTAACAACCTCTTGACTACTAAGCATTTTATCAAAGCGCGCTTTTTCTACATTTAAAATCTTCCCCTTTAATGGAAGAATCGCTTGAAACTTTCTATCTCTTCCTTGCTTGGCTGAGCCACCCGCAGAGTCTCCCTCAACAATAAAGAGTTCTGAGTTGGCGGGATCCTTTTCTTGACAATCTGCCAACTTCCCTGGCAAACCAAGTCCATCCAAAACGCCTTTGCGACGCGTCATATCACGAGCTTTACGTGCGGCCTCTCGGGCCCTTGCCGCTTCTATAATTTTTCCACAAATAATTTTTGCATCTGCAGGATTTTCCTGAAGATAGGCAGTTAAAGTAGACGAGATTACTTCCTCTATTGGTCCGCGAACTTCGCTTGAAACTAATTTATCTTTGGTTTGACTTGAAAATTTTGGCTCGGGAACTTTTACTGATAAAACGCATGTTAATCCCTCGCGCATATCATCGCCAGTGACCTCGACCTTTGCTTTTTTTGCAAACTCATTTTCATCGATGTACTTATTAATTACCCTCGTCATTGCAGCACGCAAGCCAGTTAAATGGGTTCCTCCATCACGCTGAGGAATGTTATTTGTAAAGCATAAAACTTGCTCGTTATATCCATCATTCCATTGCATCGCAACTTCTGAGGTAATCATTCCACCTACTTCAGCTGCTTTTTCACCTATTGCATAAAAAATATTTGAGTGAAGAACACTTTTTGTTTTATTAATATATTCAACAAAACCTTTAACGCCGCCAGAAAAAGCAAAATCCTCTTCTTTACCGGTTCTCTCATCAATAACACGAATATGAACACCATTATTTAAGAAAGATAACTCGCGAATTCTCTTTACTAAAATTTCGTAGTGAAATTCGACCTTGCCAAAAATTTCTTCATCAGCAGAAAAGTGTACTTCCGTGCCACGAATATCGGTATTACCAATGACTGGTATTGGGGACACCGTTAAGCCACGCTCTTCTAGTAGTGTTCTATTTTGAACGACGCCACGATGAAACTCTAAAAAATGCGTTTTACCGTCGCGTCGAACTGTAAGCCTAAGCCATTTTGATAATGCATTAACACAACTTACGCCAACACCATGTAGTCCACCAGATACTTTATAGCTATTTTGATCAAATTTTCCACCTGCATGAAGTTCGGTCATTACAATTTCAGCCGCACTTCTTTTTGGCTCATGTTTGTCGTCATACTTAATGCCTGTTGGAATACCGCGACCATTATCTATTATGGAAATGGAGTTATCGGAATGGATCGTAACCGTAATTTCTGAGCAATGGCCAGCCAATGCTTCATCAATAGAGTTATCTAATACTTCAAAAACTAAGTGATGTAAGCCCGTACCATCAGAGGTATCTCCGATGTACATACCAGGTCGCTTTCGTACCGCTTCCAAACCCTCTAATATTTGAATTGAAGAGGCGCTATATAAATCAGTTACTGATTGGTTTTCTTGAGTCATTTGTTCTTTACTTAACTTAAATCCGCATCGGCATTACTACATACTTAAAATTATCATTCTCTGGAATAGTAAGAAGTGCACTGGAGTTTGAGTCGCCTAAACTTAATTCAACGTCATCATTTTTTAAGTTTGCTAAAACATCTAATAAATAGGAAACATTAAAACCAATATCTAAAGTGTCACCATCATAAATAGTCTCAATTTCTTCTTGAGCTTCTTCTTGTTCAGCATTTGTTGATTGTACAGTTAAGCAATTTGTAGATAAAGAACAGCGAATACCCTTGAATTTATCTGTTGTTAAAATTGCAGCTCGTTGTAATGCGGATTGAAAAATTTCTCGTTTTACGATGAGTGTATTTTTATGTCCTTTTGGAATAACTCTTTGGTAATCAGGAAATTTTCCTTCAACAAGCTTTGACAAAAGTTCGATGGATCCAAAGTTAAATTTTGCTTGATTAGAGGAAATTTGAATATTTAACAACTCATCGTTTTCTTCTAAGAGATGCTGACATTCAAGAATGGTTTTCCTTGGAATAATTACTTCTATTTTTTGTAGATCACCCTCAATCTCGTGAACTAACTCTATTTGCCCATAAGCTAAACGATGCCCGTCAGTAGCTACTGCTATAAGTTTTTTTCCTTCAAGAACAAATAACATTCCATTTAAGTAATATCGAATATCTTGTTGCGCCATTGCAAAATAAACTTGGCCAATCAATTGTTTAAATTGCTTTTGTGTAACCGAAAAAGAAACTGCATTTTGTGTGTTTTCTTGCATGGTTGGAAATTCATTCGCAGCTAAAGTCTGAAGAGAAAATCGACTTTTACCACTTTGAACAACCATCCTATTGTCTTTCATGCTTAAGCTAACAGGCCCCTCTGGGAGAGATCTTAAAATATCTAATAATTTCCTTGCACCAACTGTCGTACTATATTCGTCATCACCAACACCAAAATCAGTCGATGTTGTAATTTGAATATCAATATCAGTTGATATAAAAGAAATCTTATCTTTACTTTTACGAAGCAACAAATTAGCAAGAATAGGTAGGGTATGACGACGTTCCACGATTCCACTAACAACCTGTAATGGTTTAAGAAGCGCATCTCTTGAAGTACTGACCAGTTGCATATATTTGTTCCTAGTTAATATTTATATATAAATTAAAGTAATAGTAGTAATAAGGGTTGAAAATTCTGTGGGTAACTTTTATTTTACAATAAAAACAATAGCTTATTGAAAATAAAACCTGTTAATAACTTATGTATAACTCGGGGATAAATTCTGAATAACTTTACTAATTCAACTATTTTGCATCACTTTGGGAACTTGTCCACAAATTTTAAACAGCTTATACATAAGTTATTAACATAGTTATACATAAGTTTTCCACAACTTTATCCACACCCCCCTATTATGCTTTTAAAGTTTGTTCTAAAACGTGTAATTCATGATTTAAATTACTATCATGAAGGCGAAGGTCTGCAATACGCCTGACGGCATGTAAGACGGTCGTATGGTCTCTGCCCCCAAAGAGGTCGCCAATTTCAGGAAGACTTTTTTGGGTAAGCTCCTTGGCAATATACATGGCAATTTGTCGAGGTTTAGCTATGTTTGCGGGACGCTTTTTAGAATACATATCAGCAACTTTGATGCTGTAGAAGTCAGCAACAGCTTTTTGGATATTTTCTACAGAAATTTGCCTATTTTGAATAGATAATAGGTCTTTCAAGGCTTCCCTAGCCACTTCTATGCTGACTTCTTTGCCATGAAAGCGGACATAGGCTAATATTTTTCTCAAGGCCCCTTCTAGTTCACGAATATTAGAGCGTAGATGTTTGGCAATAAAAAAGGCAACATCCTCTGACATTGGAACCATTTCTGCATTGGCTTTTTTCATAAGAATTGCGACCCGCATTTCTAGTTCGGGGGGTTCTATAGCAACCGTGAGACCTGAGTCAAATCTTGAAATAAGTCGATCATCTATACCATTCATCTCTTTAGGGTAGGTGTCAGAAGTAATAATGACTTGGGACTTATTTGAAATCAATTTTTCGAAAGCGTAAAAAAACTCTTCTTGAGTCCTACTTTTACCACTAAAAAACTGGATATCATCGATTAACAAGAGGTCTAATGAGTGGTAGTAGGATTTAAATTTATCAAAAGCTTTTTGTTGATAAGCCCGCACAACATCGGAGACAAATTGCTCCGCATGTATATATCTTATTTTGCTATTCGGTTTTTGCTGTAAAAGATAATTCCCTACCGCATGAATTAAGTGTGTTTTACCCAGACCAACCCCCCCATATAAAAACATGGGGTTATAAGAGGTTCCTGGATTATTGGCGACTTGAATTGCGGCAGCACGAGCTAGTTGATTCGCCTTTCCGTTAACAAAGGTGTCAAAAGTTAACGCCGGATTAAGCTTTGAGTAATCATCAATGTTAATCTGATAAGAAATACCATCTGTATCATCGGCAAGTTCATCTTGTGTAGCTAAAAGGTCTTCTTTTTCAGGCGAGTTGGATAAAAAACTGGGGGCTTTAGAGTTTTCCGCCTCGTTAATGCTACATGCTTGGGGATTCATTACAAACCGAATTTGGACTCCCTCTGCGAGGTGAAGTTTGGCAAGATCATTTATTCTTGTTGAAAATTGAGACTTAACCCAATCCAATTTAAATTGATTCGGTGCGGCTATAACAAAAAAACTATCATTTTCAACAAGTCCAAGAGGGGCTAATGGTTTAATCCAAGTTTGATATTGGGTTGTGGGCATATTTCGGCCCATTTCATCTAAAAAAGCAGACCAAAATAGTGAGCCGTTTGAGTTTTCGTTAGATTTCAACGGGGTGTCTAACTGATTGATCATAGGTTTGTTTGTTTTATTAGGTTTGTTGTTTTTATAATTAGAAAGTTATTGTATCTAAATAAATAAGTTATCAACAGAGGGAAACCCTGTGAAAACATTGTGGATAACTTGTGGATAACTGCGAAAATCCATTTAAATACAATGAAATGAGTTATTTTCTATAAAACTATTTTTGTATGGTGATAAATAATTATGCGTAATTGACACAAGATAAAAAGTAGTAGAAAATAGCCGGCTAATCAGTAAATATTGGCAAAATCATGAAACGTACTTATCAACCATCCGTAACCCGTCGCAAACGCACCCATGGATTTCTTGTTCGCATGAAAACCAAAGGCGGTAGAAGCGTCTTGAATGCTCGTCGCGCTAAAGGTCGTAAACGTTTAGCCGTGTAATTGAAGGCACTGTTCCCACAAGAACACATCCTATAAAATTAGCCAGATTAAGATTGCGTAAAAAAACTGCCTATGAATCAGTTAAAAAGAGCGCAAGTACTTAGGACTGGAAGCGAAATCTCGACGGTTTTAAAGTCTACAAACGTTAAATCTAAGCATTTACTCTTTTGTTTTAAGGAGAATCTATTGGGTGATTTTTCTAGAATAGGTCTAGCTATCCCCAAAAAAATGGCGAAGAGAGCCGTAGACCGAAATAAAATTAAAAGAATGGTGAGGGAAAGATTTCGTAACTCTAGCAATAGTGCTGCCCTTGATATTGTTGTTAAATTGAATAATCGAGTTGGGAAAAATACAAAACTTAAGTTACGACAAAAAGAAAGAGTAGAAATTCGCAGTCAAATAGAAAAATATTTTGATCGTGTCTAAGCTCCTTAGTGGACTACTTAAGCATTTAATTGTTTCTTATCAGTGGCTTATTAAACCGTGGTTAGGAAATCGTTGTCGGTTTGAACCTTCCTGCTCTAATTACGCAATAGAGGCATTAACAGTCCATGGGCCGATTTTAGGCACATACTTCTCTATTAAACGGTTGTGTAAATGTGCACCATGGAGTTGCGGAGGACATGATCCTGTTCCACAAAAGAAACAATAGCAGTGAAATTTACAGAAATATCAGCGGTAATTAAACGGTCAAGTAATACAATCTAAAATTCTTCTTATTGAGCAAGTAATCATCATGGATATTAAAAAAACGTTATTGTGGGTTGTTTTTTCGGTTTCGGGAATAATGCTTTTTAATAATTGGCAAATATCACATGGAAATCAGCCCCTAGCACTTTTCGCACCACCACAAGGTAAAACGGCAGAGGCCCCAGAGAAACAAGCGCAAATAGATTCAGCACAATTACCACCTGTAATCGATAGTACAAAGGCAAAGTCCAATGTGCCTATAAATTTACCCAACCAAATAAATGAAACAATCAAAACAAGGCAAATTCATTTAACAAACGATGTTGTGGATTTATTAATTGACACTAAAGGTGGAACTGTATTGGGTGCCACGATGTTAAAACATTTCGAGGGTGGCAAACCATTTGAAATGTTTGCAAACAATGCAACACATAAATACTTCGCAAGAAGTGGCTTGATTGCAACAGGAATAGAACTTCCTAATCATAATGATATTTTTCAAGATCAATTATCAGCGGATGGTCAAACGCTTACTTTGGTCAAAGAAAAGAATGGGGTTGTTTTTGAAAAAACATTTCACCTTAGCCCAGGTAGTTATGTCATAGCTACACAAAATAAAGTAGTTAATAAAACTAACGCAATTTTAAAACCCGTGTTGTATACAGAGTTAATAAGAGACGGTATTAAGATAGACGAAAGCCAGTTCTACAGCACCTTTACAGGACCGGCTACGTATACCGAAGAAGAGAAGTTTAATAAAGTTGAATTTAGCGATATAGAAAAGCAAAAAGTTACTATCCCTAAAAACTTAGGACCGGGGGGACCAGGCTGGGTCTCAATGGTTCAACACTATTTTACTAGTGCGTGGATTCCTGAAAATACCAACAGTAGAGAGTTTTATTTTGATAAGTTAGAAACAAACCTATATCGCGCTGGAATGAAATCCGAGCTTGGAGAAATTGAAAAGAACGGAACAAAAATAGAACAAGCTAAATTATTTATTGGACCGCAAGAAGAGCAAATGTTAAAGACAGTTGCACCGGGTTTTGAACTAGTAAAAGACTATGGACATCTCACAATTATTGCAAAGCCAATTTTTTGGCTTTTAACAAATATTTACGATTTTGTAGGGAACTGGGGATGGGCAATCGTGTTGCTGACAGTCTTAATTAAGTTAGCTTTCTTCCCACTATCTGCAGCAAGCTATAAATCAATGGCCAGAATGAAAGACGTTCAACCTCGGCTGGTCCAGATGAAAGAGCAATACAAAGGCGACCCACAAAAATTAAATGTTGCCATGATGGAAATGTATAAAAAAGAAAAAATTAATCCTCTAGGCGGTTGTTTGCCAGTCGTCATACAGATCCCAGTATTTATTTCCTTGTATTGGGTATTGTTATCAAGCGTAGAGATGCGCGGAGCACCATGGATAGGTTGGATTCATGATCTATCAGAGCCTGATATGTTTTTTAATGACTTAATTGGATTTAAAACTATATTTGGCTACTCAGTTATTGTGGGAATATTGCCAATTATTATGGCGGTTTCTATGTATATTCAGACGAAGCTAAATCCAACGCCACCGGATCCAGTGCAAGCCAAAGTCATGATGTTGATGCCGTTAGTATTTTCTGTGATGTTCTTCTTTTTCCCGTCGGGACTGGTTCTTTATTGGGTTGTAAATAATATTTTATCGATAGCGCAACAATGGCAAATAAATAAGCTATTTGGCGCAAGTAAGAAGGCTTAACTTAAAGAAATGAATCAACGGCGCGACCCCATTGTCGCAATTGCTACGCCTTTGGGTAGAGCTGGCATTGGGGTAATTCGCGTTTCAGGTAAAAATTTACAGACTTTTGCACAAGAGATATTTAGTATCAGCTTGAGTCCTCGACAAGCTAGGCTAGTGGCTATAAAAGATGCTGGAGGAGATCAAATTGATCAAGGCTTAGCTCTATTCTTCCCAGCACCTCACTCATTTACTGGGGAAGATGTCTTGGAGTTCCAGGGGCATGGCGGTGAGGTGGTGCTCGATATAGTGATGAAGAGACTGCTTCATCAAGGAGAGCGATTGGGATTAAGAATTGCTAATCCCGGTGAGTTTAGTGAGCGCGCCTTTTTAAACGATAAAATTGATTTGGCTCAAGCAGAAGCGATTGCAGACTTAATTGAGGCAAGCTCAGAAGCTGCTGTTAAAAGCGCAAATAGATCTCTAGTTGGCCTCTTCTCAAAAGAAGTCAATGAGCTTACGCAAGCGATCACTCAGTTACGAATTTTGGTCGAAGCTACCCTTGACTTCCCTGAAGAAGAAATTGATTTTTTAGAAACTTCTAATGCACAAATAATGTGGTTAAAGATAAAAAAGAGAATAGATGGGACGCTTAAAGCTAGCCAGCAAGGGGCCATTCTACGAAAGGGTGCGAACTTAGTATTGGCTGGAGCGCCAAACGTTGGCAAAAGCTCCTTATTAAACGCCATTACCGGTCTAGAGGTTGCAATTGTTACCTCAATACCGGGAACCACAAGAGACCGCTTAAAAGAACAAATACTAATTGAGGGAATTCCTTTCAATATTATTGATACCGCAGGGCTGAGAGATACTAGTGATGAAATTGAGAGCATAGGAATATTACGGAGTTGGGAGGCAATTCAATCCGCGGACGTGATTATTTTTATGCGAAGCACAGAAAACGAAGACGATCCAGAAACACAAAAACTATACCAAGAACTAAAGACTAAAACCCAAAATATCCCAATGATAGAAGTGTGGAATAAATTAGATTTGGCGCCACAATTTAATACATCATCCGGAATATTGATATCCGCTAAAACACAAGAAGGTATTGAGGAATTAAAACGTGAAATTTTAAAAAAGGTTGGCTGGGAAGGCGGCCAAGAGAATGTAATATTGGCAAGGGAGAGACAAATAAAAGCTTTGTATCAAGCACAGTATCATGTACTTACTGCTGGAACTTTTTTAGAACAAGGAAATCAAAACTTAGAATTGTTGGCAGAAGAGTTGCGTTTAGCCCAAGAGTCGTTAGGAGAAATCACAGGAAAACTATTGGCCGATGATTTATTGGGAAAAATCTTTAGCTCCTTTTGCATTGGAAAATAAGTGGGCAGGTACGATCAAGTAGTTTTTGCTGGAGGAGGTAATCGTTGCTGGTGGCAAGCCGGTTTTTGGCACACGATGGAAAAGCAATATGATATGAAGCCAACAAGGATTTCAGCTATAAGCGCCGGCGCCTCTACCGCGTGCATGTTGTATGCATTACCTGGTTATGATGGCGCGAAAAAGGTTTTAGATTATTACGAGCGGACCCTCGCAGGAATGAAAAAGAACGCCAATTGGGAAAACCTCTTTAATAAAGCGCGCATATTTCCACATTATGAAATCTATAGATCTGCTTTACTTGAATCATTTGGGGAAAGTGGCCAAAATTTACAAAGTGCACCTGATATTTGGATCGGAGTTTCACACATACCACGTTGGTTAGGTCCAAAGTTATCGGTTGCTTTAGGGCTATTTGGGTATAACGTTGAAAAACATGTTTTTAAAACACTCCACCCAAAGATTGGTAAAAGCTTGGGTTTTACTCGAGAGTTTGTTAGGGCACAAGACTGTAAGACTTCCGGTGAGTTAGTAGAGCTTCTTCTGCAATCTGCATCTACCCCACCTTTTACTCCTGTAGCATTTCGGGGGTCTCGCCCAGTTTTAGATGGGGGTCTAGTAGATAATGTACCCATAGATGGGTTAATACCAAGCCAGAGTGGAGAAGACCCTCAAACAGCCCTAGTTCTCGTTACCCGCCGATATCCCCTCCCAAATTTGTTTGAAAGAACGCTTCCGGGTTTACAATTAAAATATGTACAGCCGAGTAGAAAAGTACCTATTTCTAGTTGGGATTACACCAAGCCTAGCCAAATGGTTGAAACTTACCATTTAGGGGTAAGGGATGCAATAGAACTTATAAGGCAAAAACTAGTTTAGCGGTAACAAATAAGAAAAAGCTTTGAAAAAGTGCGAAAATTAAAAGATTAACAATTTAAAAACGAAAAGCGACATGAACCAACCAACGGCATCCGCCATAAAACACTTAAATGTCCCAGAGTTTGTCAAACACGCCAAACTGATTGAATGGGTTTCTGAAATTGCAGCTCTGACTCAACCAGACCAAGTCTATTGGTGCGACGGGTCGCAAGAAGAGTATGACCGGTTATGCCAACAAATGGTAGATGCTGGAACAATGAAGCGATTAAACCCAGCTAAAAGAAAAAACTCTTTCTGGGCATGCTCAGATCCAAGCGATGTTGCTCGCGTAGAAGATAGAACATTTATTTGTTGGGCAAAAAAAGAAGATGCTGGGCCAACCAATAACTGGATAGATCCAATTGAAATGCGTCAAACGATGGATGGGTTGATGTCTGGCGCTATGCGAGGCAGAACAATGTATGTGGTGCCTTACTCGATGGGTCCCATAGGCTCCCCCATTGCTCATATTGGTGTAGAGGTAACAGATAGTTCATTTGTCGTAGTAAATATGCGAATTATGACCAGAATGGGAAAAGATGTTTACACCTATTTAGGACAAGATGGCGAATTTGTTCCTTGTGTACATTCGGTTGGAAAGCCATTGGAGCCAGGAGAGAAAGATGTATTGTGGCCATGTAACTCAACAAAATACATAGTGCACTATCCAGAAACCCGAGAAATCTGGTCGTTTGGCTCGGGATACGGAGGAAATGCTCTCCTAGGTAAAAAATGTTTTGCTTTACGCATAGCTTCAATTATGGGGCGCGATCAGGGTTGGCTTGCAGAGCATATGTTAATTTTAGGAGTAACTTCTCCCGAAGGCAAAAAGTATCATGTAGCAGCAGCATTTCCTTCGGCCTGTGGCAAAACTAATTTTGCAATGTTAATACCTCCAGCTGGCTTTGAAAGCTGGAAAGTGACAACGATTGGCGATGACATTGCTTGGATCAAACCAAGGATAGATCCTAAAACTGGAAAAACTAGACTATTTGCCATTAACCCAGAGGCTGGTTTATTTGGCGTTGCACCTGGTACAAATACCTTAACCAATCCCAATTGTATGGCTTCGTTAGATAGTGATGTGATTTTCACAAATGTTGGATTAACAGATGATGGTGATGTTTGGTGGGAAGGAATGACAAAAGAGCCTCCTGCACACTTAACAGATTGGCAGGGTAATTCTTGGACTCCTGCAGATGGTTTAGCTGGAAATAAAGCCGCTCATCCTAATGCAAGATTTACTGTGGCAGCCACTAATAATCCTGCCGTAGATCCAGAGTGGGATAACCCAGAAGGCGTAGCAATAGACGCATTTATTTTTGGTGGACGTCGTTCTACAACGGTTCCCTTAGTTACAGAGGCGCGTGATTGGGTTGAGGGAGTTTATATGGCAGCAACTATGGGGTCAGAAACTACAGCTGCAGCCACAGGTAAAGTTGGCGTTGTACGTCGTGATCCATTTGCGATGATTCCCTTTGCAGGTTACAACATGAGCGAGTATTTCCAGCATTGGTTAGACATGGGCAAAAAGCTTTCATTATCAGGCGCGGAACTACCTAAGATATTTTGTGTGAACTGGTTCAGAAAAGATGAGAATGATCGCTTTGTTTGGCCTGGCTATGGTGAAAATATGCGCGTATTAGCGTGGATGTTAGGGCGAGTTGGGGGAAGCTCCGCTGCGACGGAAAATGTTTTTGGTTTGTCGCCTAATTATTCGGATATCAATTGGAATGGAACAGACTTTAGTGAAAAGCAGTTTGATAAAGTAATCTCTGTTAGCAAAGAAGCTTGGATAGAGGAGTTAAAGCTTCACGAAGAGCTATTTGAGCAACTAGCACACGGTTTACCTCCAGTCCTTAGAGAAACAAAAGCGAAGCTCGAAAAATTACTGGGTTAATGTTCCAGTAGGCTCAACCTTTGAGCAGTTTTTTGCAATTGTGGTGTGAAGAACCCCGTCCTTATCAACAAATGAGCACGGGGTTATTAATTTGTTTAACTCCGCCTTATCTCTTTTGTTAACTAAACTTTGTTCAGAGAGCAAAATGTCATTGACATTTTTGCCGCCAGAAGCAAGACACTCTTTCATAAGAGGAGCCGTCTCATCTTTAATAATAAGTAAAAGTGGAGCGCAAGCGTTCCGAGCTTTGCCATCTAAAGGAGCTTTAGAGATATTGTTCGGCTTCACTGGGAAAGGCGAAATGATGCTCATAGGATCCACGGGTTTACTAGCTAAAAGAATCTCAAAATGCAAATGAGGCCCCGTAGACCTTCCAGTATTGCCCACTAAACCCAAGACATCGCCCTTTTTTACAGATTGGCTTTGCTGAACTAAGATCTCTGATAAATGGCCATATTTAGTAACAACATTATTCTTATGACTAAGCTCAATATATTTACCGTATTCGCCCCCATCATCCTTGAGGAAAACTTTAGAAACTTCCCCATCATTTGTGGCTAAAACGGGGGTGCCCTCATCCGCTGAAAAATCCACACCCGGGTGGAATGAAGGTTTAGACGTAAACGGATCTGAGCGCTCACCAAAGCCACTAGAAACTTTGTAGGCTCCTAAAAGAGGGACTCCCTCGGGCAGGTTGCTATTTAAATAAATGGCGAGTTGTAAATCTTTGTGCAACTGAGGAAGAAGATTTTGTAATAGTTTTAGAGTGTCATCAACAACTTCAATAGATTGGTCGGCATCGTAGTTAGGACCTAAATGAAGCGGAGTTAGCGACAGATATGCACCACCTTTACCATCAGATTTATTTTTCACATCCTGATTGGTGGGAAGAAATTTTTCAAGTTTTTCTTTGAGGATAAATAAATCATTAACATTGAGAAGACTCTCATTAATTTTATCCTCTAGTTGATTAAGCCGAGAAACTAGTTCAGGGCTGAGGGGTGGAGCTGGAGGGGGTGGAGCAGCAAAACCAATCCAAAGCCCTTGGGTTAGCAAAATACGAAATACGACTATTGCTGTTACTACAACTAGCAGAAGACCAATCCACACATATTTTTTACGAATAGTGAGGTGTTGTGAGGATGAGCCATCGGATGAGTTAGTAGAAGGCATTATAAGTAAGGGTTAATATATAAATAAATTATAAACAGGTTGTAAAAATATTTAAAAGCATAGGTCTTTGAAAGTACATCAGTGAAGATAACAGTTATCGGGGCCGGTATTGCTGGCTGCTCTATTGTAAAAGAGCTAAATCAAGTAGGATATCAGGTCACTTTAATAGACGAGGGTGTTAAAGCCGCGGGTATGACTTCTGCAAACCAAGCTGCATTATCGCACCCCTATTTATCTAAAAGATCAACTCGCTTACAGTTATTTACCCGTTTTGCAAATCGCTTAACTTATATTGAACACCAAAAAAGTATTGTAAGTCGTGGCGCGTATAGACCCATGAAGCAAGTAGACTGGATAAGTCAGAGTTTTCAAGATGAAATACTAGCCTCATTGGGCTTTACTGCTCAAGAGGCTAGAGCAATTTCTTTAGAGGAGGCATATCCCTTAACTGGGCTGAATCGACCAGGAATTTGGTTTTCCGAAGGGGCAATATATGACATTCGTCATATCTGTGAGAAAGCAATAGAAGGGATATTTCCCGAAAGAATAAAGTTCACAACAAAGATCCACAATATCAAACGATATAACAACTTATGGTGTTCTTACGACGAAAAGGGGTCTTTAGTTGATTCAGCTCATGTGTTGATACTAGCGAGTGGATTACCAACAAAAAAGATTTTAGAAAGTTTAGATATTCATATTCCCCTTAGACCTGTGCGTGGGCAACTGTCACAATTTTCTATTGCAAATGACTCAGCGTTAGCACCTTTTTTACCAACGGTAGCTTTATGCGGAAAAGGTTATTCAACGGTTCCCACCAAAAGAAGTGAAGGAGCGTATGAATGGCAAGTGGGGTCAACCTATGATGAGGGTAGTGAAGATTTAGAGCAATGGCAGCAAAGTCATACACACAATAAAAAACATGCGATGGAGCTTTTGGACTGCAAATATGCATTATTAAGTGAGTTAGAAACTCAAAGCGCCTTTGTGGGGGTCAGATGCATGGCAGGAGATCAGTTACCACTGATTGGAGCAATACCTGAGAATCCAGGACTATTTATTGCTTGCGCCTATGGCGCAAGGGGTGTGATGTGGTCTACTATTGGCGCAAAACTGATAAAAACTTATGTGGACGCTTTTTTTGCAACGGAGGGTTTTTTACGAGCGGGTTTTTTTTCTGGCGCACCTGCAGCCGTTGAGGCTTCTTTTGTAAGGGCGGTAGATCCAGCGCGTTTTTTAAGCGGCGCCTTAGGCTCTTTAGGAGCCTTTACCTCAAACTCAAAGCCTACTTTTCCAGTGTCTTGAATAGCTAAATAAGCTTTAAATTGCCGACCTGTACGTTGAGATTTAAAGTTAGTTAGTAAATCCGTTTTACGCTCAGACAACAATTTTCTAACCTGTTCTTCAGTGATCTCTTGTTGAAGTATTACTTTTCCGGTATTGAAGTCACAGCTCTTATTTGCTCCAACGGAATGTTCACAGACATATTTCATGCCGTGAGGATAAACAGCTCCAGAGCATTTAGGGCAAGCACCTAATGTCGTTAAACCCGTAAAGTCTACCGGTTCATTATCATCGGCGGATGAGTTGCCAAAATCAAACTCAAGCTTAAAGCCAGCATTCGGATAATCTTTATCATCTTCAGGAATTACTGAGAGTTTAATGATAGCGGCAAACGGGCGTCCCATTTTGCTTCGAAATCCTTGTAAAGGACCGATAGTTTTTTCTTGTAGCAAGGTTTCAACTTCGTCATACTCAAACGCTCGCCCCCCTGGGATTTTACCGATCGTAAAGCCACAGGATTCACAAGCAAAACGTTGGTAATTTTCTTTGACATGTCCTTTGCAATGGGGGCAGGGTGTTTTTAAGGTGAGGTAATCCCCAGGAATGGTATCGCTGTTGTACTCCTTAGCGCGCTTAACAATTCTTTGGGTCATTTGAGCAATCTCTTGCATAAAGGACTCTCGAGGGATAAGGCCTTTTTCCATTTGAGATAGTTGAAACTCCCATCCGCCAGTTAAGGTTGGTTTGGTTAGCTCCTCAACACCTAAGCCACGCAATAATGTCATGAGTTGGAATGCTTTTGCAGACGGAATTAACTCGCGAGCTTCTCGAACCATATACTTTTCGGCCAGAAGACCTTCAATGATTGATGCACGAGTTGCAGGTGTGCCAAGCCCTTTTGCTGCCATGGCTTCACGATACTCCTCATCGTCAACCAACTTACCCGCTCCCTCCATTGCTGAAAGAAGAGAGGCTTCGGTATATCTTGCAGGTGGTTTTGTTTTAAGAGGAACGAGGTTAATAGACTCTGAGGAAACCTTTTCATTTTGTGCAACAGCGACTAGCTCGTTATCATCGGAACTCATTTTTCCATACACAGTAAGCCAGCCGGGATTAACGAGTACCTTACCTTCTGTTTTAAAAGAGTGGCCACTTACTTTTGTAATTCGTGTTGTTATTAAATATTCCGCAGGAGGGTAGAACACTGCTAGAAAACGCCTTACAACTAAATCATATAATTTCTGTTCTGGTTCAGACAGTGTTTTAGGGGGTGCTTGAAGGGTTGGAATAATAGCAAAGTGATCTGAAATCTTACTGTTATCAAAGATCTTTTTGTTGGGTTTGACCCAAGAGTTTTTCATAATTTGACTTGAGAAAGCCTGATAATTATCAACAGCCTTACCCAAATTAGTAATGGTTTCTTTAACCGTTTCTACATAGTCTTCAGGCAACGCCCTTGAGTCAGTTCTTGGATAGGTTAAAAGCTTGTGGCGCTCATATAGAGCCTGTGCAATTCCTAAAGTATTTTTAGCGGAAAAGCCAAACCGAGCGTTGGCTTCTCTTTGCAGACTGGTTAAGTCAAATAAATGGGGCGCTTGTTGAGATGAAGGCTTCGACTCTTCTTGAACAGAGCCAGATTTACCTTTACAAGCCGAAACAATGCTTTGGGCAGCAGCTTCGCTCCAAAGCCTACTATCACGAAGTTCAGGGTCCGTGTTTTCGGACTTAGTTATTTTCTTAAACTCTGGATCAAACCATCTGCCCTCATAAATTCCAGCAGCACAAATAAACTCACCGCGAACTTCCCAAAAGTCTCTAGAAATAAACTTTCTTATCAGCTCTTCTCGCTCTACCACAATTGAAAGAGTTGGGGTTTGTACTCGACCGACGGTTGTTAGAAAAAACCCACCGCTTTTGCTATTAAAGGCAGTCATTGCACGCGTACCGTTAATCCCGACAAGCCAGTCGGCTTCGGATCTACACCTAGCAGCATCGGAGAGTGGCATCATTTCCGCATCAGTACGAAGATGAGCAAAGCCCTCACGTATAGAGTCAGGCGTCATGGATTGTAGCCATAAGCGCTTAATCGGTTGGGTTGCTTTTGTTTGCTGGGCAATTAACCTAAAAATTAACTCACCCTCTCTACCCGCGTCACAGGCATTAATAAGAAGAGAAACGTCTTTTCTTTTAATGAGACGCTGCAAAACTTTTAAACGTGACTCCGTTTTAATGATGGGTTTAAGTTCAAAGTAAGGAGGAATTACGGGCAGGTTATTAAAAGACCATTTCCCTCTTTTAACCTCAAAATTTTCAGGAGCCCCAATCTCTAATAAATGACCTACTGCAGAAGAAATAATAAAATCATCCCGCTCGAAAAACTCATCGTGCTTAACAAACCCACCTAAAGCTCGGGCGATATCAGCCGCAACGGAAGGCTTTTCTGCGATGATAAGCGTCTTGCCGTCAGTCGTGTTGAGTGCATTTGTCGTACTTTTTTTAGCCACTGTAAAAAACTTTCATATTGAATTTTCTTTTTTTATTATTACCCGAAGAAATAGAGATTGTGCAATATTTTTTTATTGCGCTCTGCATTATTAGTCGATGTATTAATATAAAGCATTGATTTTTAATGAAATAAAATAAAAAAATAGGTAAAATAAAAACAAGAGTAGACGAAAATAAATAAGAAAACTAAAATTTTATTCCGAGGGAGTGCTAAATAAAGTTGTAAATTAACGCATTAAAATAGAAAAACTTAGATTGAAGAGATAAAAATGGCCGTATTACCAATCTTATGCTATCCAGATAAGCGACTGCACAAAATAGCGAAACGCGTGACTCAAGTCGACAATCGAGTCAGAGAAATCATACAAGATATGACAGATACCATGTATGAAGCACCTGGAGTGGGATTAGCAGCGTCGCAGGTAGACATACATGAACAAATTATTGTGATTGATATCTCAGAAAGCAGAGAAGAATTATTAGTGCTTATTAATCCTGAAATTGTATGGAAGAGCGATGAGTCTAAAGTATGGCGTGAAGGCTGCTTGTCTGTCCCAGAATATTACGACGATGTGGAAAGACCCGAGCGAATTAAGGTGAAAGCATTAGATCAAGAAGGTAGTATTTTGGAATTAGAAGCAGATGGTTTGTTGGCGGTCTGCATACAGCATGAAATGGACCATTTAAAAGGTAAGGTATTTGTTGAATACCTTTCGCCACTTAAAAGAAGTCGTGTAAAAAGTAGAATGAAAAAGAGAGCCAAAGATCTAGGCTTAGAAATGTCTAGTTAACACTAATGTTTTATATCAAGCTTAAAACGTAATAAGTCCTGTTCGAATTTTATAGAGTTTAAATAATTAAACTCAAGAACTCGTTGAGGACCTATGGCATCATCTAGAACCAATCCTGATGCAGGGTGACACATTATCAGAGCGCCATCCTGACATAAGCTGAGCCACTGTAACATTTTCTCCCGATAATTTTCCATAGAGTCCGAATCAAAGTTGTAAACCCCCAAGAAGCCCTGATTAGTCGTAAATCCTAATTGAATAAGCTCTTTGCGAAAAGCGATGCCCCCTAAAAAACTCAATGAAAGAGTTTTAAAAATAGCGGGATACTTTACTAAAGTTGCGATTTGATAAGATATCGGACTAGTGGATCTTAGCCAGGGTAAAAAAGAAGAGTAACGTGAAGATAAAACATCAAATAAGACATCACGAATTCCTGGAAATTGATGAACATGTTGGTGACCGTCGACGTAATCCGGTGAAAAGCCAAACTGCTGCTCAAAAAGGTCTAGCTGGCGGTTTAGGCACTCTTTAATCAATCGCTTGAGGTTCCTTTGAATCAATCTACATTGAGATAGGGCAATCCAAGTATTGATTGGTCTAGCAATAGGATTCTTTGCGAAGGGCACGGTCAGATTAAAATGAAGCCCAACTTGTAAACCCTGCTGGCGCGCATCTTGCCATTCAGAAAACATATTCGAAGCATGCGGAGCTTCCGAAAGTGCACTAACACAACTTAAGCGACCCATTTGAAACAGCTCCAGACAAGCAGTGTCAATCAGAGGGTCTTGCCCAATATCATCAGCACACAGAGTTAATACGTTCATTTTGAAAAAGCCCAATGTTTACTTGAAAAATAAGTACCAATGGCAACAATAAGTAAGACTATAACTAAAGCGAGCTGATAATTCATTTGAAACAAACTTAATAAGAGAAAAAATAATACTTCATTTAATAAAAATGCAATCAATGCAATTGTAAAAAACTTAATAAATGATGATTTGAGAGAAACCGAGCTGTGAGCAAATGTAAAAAATCGTTGACCTGAAAAGCTAACACTAAAGGCGATTAAAAATGCAAAGACATTAGATAATAAAGGGGCAAGGCTAAAAGTTTCTACCAGAAAAAAGACAGTCATGAAGTGAATAACTGCAGCACAACCCCCAACAAAGCTAAAGCGGAGGGGTTGAGGAATAAAATTAGTCCACCTTGCTATTGTCATAGTCCTCATCTATTAAATAGAGTGGCCGTTGTTTTACTTCATTAAAAATTCTGCCGATGTATTCACCCAAAATACCAATAGATAAGAGCTGAATACCTGAAAATAACATGAGTGCCACAGTTAAAGTTGGCCAACCACCAACCGGATTGCCATTCACTAGAGTGTCAATGACAACATATAGGCCATAACCTATTGCAATCATAGAGACAAGGCCGCCAATTACAGTCCAAACTCGTAGTGGAAGAGTACTAAATGCAGTGACACCAGATAAAGCTAAACCAATTAAATTTGTTAATTTGAAGCTCGAGACGCCGCCTATTCTGTTAGCTGGAATAAATGGGAGCGCAACAGATTTGAAGCCTACCCATGCATAAAGCCCTTTCATGAAACGATTACGCTCAGGTAATGCCTTAAGCGCATCTACAACCTTTCGATCTAACCAGCGAAAATCTCCAGCATTTTGCGGGATCGGCACATCGGCACCAGCACTCATTAAAGAGTAAAAAAACTTGGTACCTAGACGCTTGATACCAGACTCATAGGCTCGATCAGAGATTACACCATAGACCATGTCATAACCGCTTAACCAAAGTTTATGCATCTCATCTAGTTTTTCAAGAGGGTGTTGAAAGTCAGCATCAATTAATAAAACGGCATCGCCACGGGCGTAGTCTAAGCCAGCAGATAGTGCGGCCTCTTTACCAAAGTTTCTAGAAAAACCTAAGTAACGAATCCCAGTTTGTTTTGCTAGTTCTCTAGCAATCTCTGAGGTATTATCTTTACTGCCGTCATTAATAATTAATATTTCTAAATGAGAAGTAATTTTTTTTGCAGCCGCAGATAAAGCATCAATAAACTTAATTAAGTGCGTTGATTCGTTATATGCGGGTACCACGATACTTAGGCTGAAATTTTCGGGTCGATTAGGCATAATTAAAGTTTACGTTAAAACCATTCTTATAAGAATATATATGTTTCTTAATATACCCCATTCATTCAAATACACCACATTCATCAATTGAGTTATTTCAAACCCAAACAAGAGACCTTAAAAGCCATATTGATATGTCTTTTAATCAGTATTATTTGGTGGTTAAGCTATATTCTGTTTCGAGATGCACCCGAGTGGGATAACATGGAGGAGCTTGTTTGGGCAAACTCCTTCGAAATCGGCTATCAAAAACATCCCCCATTGCCAACGTGGATTTTATATCCGTTAACTAAAGTTTTTGGTAAGGTACTATGGTTACCTATTGCACTGGGGCTTCTTTCTGTTTTTGCGACACAAGTTATTAGCTATTTTTTATATAGGGATATACAAGCCAATGCAACCCATCAAATACCAAGTTACGCTCCACTAGTAGCGGTTTTAACAGCATCCCCAATTATTTATTACACCATTCGTGGCGGGGACTTTAATCACAATGCTACTCAATTGTGGGCGATTGCTGCAATGTTTCTTTTCTATTACCGAGCTTGGAAAGTCGAATTATGTTTAAAAAAGTATCTTTATTGGGCGGGATTTGGCGCATGTTGTGGCGTAGCTTTTTTATCTAAATATAGTGTACTCATTCAAATGGGTGTTTTGCTAGGCCATTTTTTTATTATTGGACAGTGGAAAAATCCCCGTGCATTAACAGGTGCGTTGATATCGATACTGAGTTTTTTTGCGCTAACGTCGGCACATTTTCTATGGCTATATGAACAAACATTACTTCGCCAGGGGCCAATTTTTTATGCAGAAATGGTGATGCAAGATCAAACTAACTATTGGATGGAGCTTATAAACCTGTTTACAGGGTTTATGATGACGCAAATTTATAGGCTAATGCCAATTTTAGTTGTCATTTTTATGCTGAGAAAGCTTCAACTTAAAACATCAAAAATCTCACATAATTTGGTAGAAAAAACGTGGTGGCAAAACATTTCAAAGGGTGACCAATTATTTTTGTTAATGATTACCATTGGCCCAAGTGTATTGGCAATGTGTATAGGGATATTTTTGGACGTAAGGATTGAAGCGAAATGGGCTGTTACATTTTTTATATCAATCGGAACTGTCGGGTGGATGTTTGTACGATCTGATCTTAATTTAAAGAAGCTAATAAGTTGGGTTCTTGCGGGACATTTAATCTTTGCATTGCTTTATGGTGTTGTTACGGGAGTTGTTGCAAATGCTGTAGGACATCAGGGACGAAATAATTACCCCAGTAAGGAGCTATCTTCCAGAATACAAGCGAGGTGGGAAGAGCACCCTGAAGTAACTGCTGGACAACCAATGAGATTAATTGTTGGAGATACATGGACTGCTGGCAATGTCATGCTTCACAGTCCTAAACACGGAACTACTGCAAAGGTTTTAATTGATGCAGATTTAGGGTTATCACCTTGGCTTACGATTCGAGATTTGAATCAGCCAATGATGGTTGTGATTAATAGACCCAGCACACCCTTAGGGAAAGAGATTAGGCAAAGTGAGCCGGTAGCGCAGATTGTTAATGAGCTATTTCTTAATGCCTCAATAAAGGGACGAGAATCAATACCATGGACGACCCATCAAGAAGTCCCGCCACTTGAGATCGATTGGGCTATTATCCCATTCATTAAAAAACCATGAAGCCATTGAAAGTTATTTACGCAGGTACGCCAGAGTTTGCAGCAATTGCGATGGAATCTTTACTTTGCTCTGAACACCAAATTATTTTGGTAATGACTCAACCTGACCGGCCTGCAGGCCGTGGACTCAAGTTGCAGGCAAGCCAAGTTAAACAAAAGGCATTGCTCAGTGATATTCCGGTGATCCAACCCACGTCCCTTAGATTAGACGGTAAATTTCCAGAAGAGGCGGCGCAAGCCAAAAAGATCCTTGAAAATTTAGATTTTGATGTGCTCGTTGTAGCTGCCTACGGACTTATACTTCCTGTGTGGCTTTTAGAACTAGCGCATAAGAGAAATAAGATTGCTTGCATTAATATACATGCATCACTACTTCCTAGGTGGAGAGGAGCAGCGCCAATCCATCGTGCTATTTGGTCGGGGGATCTCCAGACCGGTACAACTATTATGAAAATGGAGGAAGGACTTGATACGGGGCCAATTATTTTGGTAGAACCCTTAAATATTCAAGCTTTAGATACAACAGGTTCATTACATGACCGCTTGGCATTGCAGGGAGGCAGATTGCTTATTGAGGTGCTTGATAAAATCGCGAATCAAGAAGATATTAAGTTGACCCCACAGGCAGAAGAAGGAATAACATATGCCGAAAAGATTAAAAAAACAGAGGCATTAATTGACTGGAATCAAGAGGCTTTTTTAATAGACAGGCAAATTAGAGCTCTAAATCCTGCACCAGGCGCATTTACATACTGGCAAGGTGAGATATTTAAGGTATGGTTGTCTGAAGATATCTCAAATCATTGGGAAGGATATAAGACAAACAATTCACGCCCTGGTGAGATAGTTGAAATAAACGAGTTTGGAATATCAGTTGCGGCGTTAAAGGGAGTTATTAGAATGCTAGAGATCCAAAAGGCTGGCGCAAAGAAAATGCCTGCACAACAATTCTCAAAGTCAAATGTGATAAAAATTGGAGATTGTTTAGGTGAGTAGTTTTGTTTGCACAGGATTAATGCGGAAAATTTGGATAAAGAAAAAGATGAAAGGGTGCGTTCCTAGGGACAATAAATTTAGTGGAAAATAATTTACAAGTAAATAAATCAAAAGGTGTTAATTTAGCCAATGCATTAAGAGATGCGGCACACTTAATTGGTCAAGTGCGTCTAGGCAT
>Ga0194047_10000315_pt1 | contig 32698 bp, 28 predicted proteins | sample JunL225m_MetaG_2_FD_160070 | JGI IMG/M metagenome (GOLD analysis project Ga0194047, IMG submission 160070) | Anoxic zone freshwater microbial communities from boreal shield lake in IISD Experimental Lakes Area, Ontario, Canada - Jun2016-L221-5m | ecosystem: Environmental > Aquatic > Freshwater... | reverse complement strand
TAGAAAAATAATATTCTCCAATACCCTCTAATCTATTTGCGGTTGTCCATTTCATAATTATCCTTTTACCACTTTACCTTTTTGATACATACCGAATATTCTAATACTATTGGTTAAGCCTTTCAAGGCTTCTAATACTTTTTCAATTTGTTTATTATTATCAAATTCTAAGTCGGCATAAAACCCGTATTTAAAAGTACTACCTGGTATAGGCATACTTTGAAGCTTACTCAAATTCACATTTCCTTGCGCAATTTTGGCAAGTACCTTAGCAAGTATACCTCTAGAGTGATCGGTTTGAAAATAGATAGATGCTTTATTCGCTTGCGCTACTGCTGTTTTAGTACTTGCAGGACTTACTATTAAAAACCGAGTAATATTATTTTTTAAAGTATGGATATCTGGTGTGATAATATTTAAATCAAACATTTGAGCGGCTAGCTTACTAGCAATGGCAGCTGAATGTTTGCTTTTTTGTTGATGCACTATTTTAGCACTAAGGGCAGTATCCTCCGACTCTACTAATTTCCAATTATACTTTTCTAAATAATCCAAACATTGTAAGATAGCCATGGGATGACTATGCACTTCTTTAATATCTTCTAATTTTACACCTGGATAAGTTAAAAGATTTTGGCTAATAGATAAATACACTTCACCAATAACTTGCAACTTACTTTTTTGCAATAAATTATAATTAGGTAGAATACTTCCAGCAATTGAATTCTCTATAGCCATCACAGCGCCGTCCGACAATTTAGCATCGCCCCCTAATTGAACTACTTTTCTAAATGTATCGCAAGTAATTACTTCTACATTTTTACCAAAAAAATGCCTAGCTGCCACTTGGTGGAAACTCCCTTCGTACCCTTGTATTGCTACTTTTTTATTCATTCTAATTACTTCCTATTCTTTTTACCTTTTTAATCCATCCCCACTATGTTCTTATCCGCTTTTAAACAAAAATCCCGGCCTTGTGAGCCGGGATTGTATATTTAGTTGTTTCGTTTACGCTTTTACAAATACTACCCGGCTACTTTGGTTAAAGTAGAAATAAAAGAAAAAGTAAAACCAATTGTTAATATTTGCTTTCATCGGAGAACAAAGATAGGTTAAACTAGGCTATTAATCAAAAATGTTTCCATTTTTAGAGCTAAAAACTAACAAATATTCGCTTTTAAGGAATTTGAATAATCCTGGCAACAGCATCATTTTCAAATTTTCATATGGGAATAAAAAAAACCGCCACGAAATACGCAGCGGTTTCCTTATTGCTTGCCTGATAAGTAGTTCAAAAACTGTAAGCTGGCAAGCAGGGCTAAATAATCAGCCGCCAACAGTTCAATTATTTATTTTGCTTTAGCAGCAGTATCAACAGCTTTAGCAGCAGTATCAACAGCTTTAGCAGCAGTGTCAACAGTCTTTGCAGTTGAATCAGTTTTAGTTTCAGTTGCAGCACCACCACAAGCAGCTAATGCAGCGATAGCGAAAATTGCGATTACTTTTTTCATTTGGATTTGTTTTTAAATTAATTAATTATACCCTTAATACGGAAAGTGCAAAAAGGTAACCTCTCCACACTTAAAAAACTTAAAAAAGCCTATTTTGGGTTACTTTTACACGAATTAAGTATTAATATCTTGAAAGCTGAATTAAATGAACAAGCCCTTTTAAAAGGGTTAGCCAATAATGACTCCAAAGCGGTGGAAACGCTTTATAAAAGTCATTTTAATATGATTCAGCACTTTGTTTTAAATAACAATGGCTCTTTTGATGATGCTAGGGATGTATTTCAAGAAGCGATGATTGCACTTTATGAAAAGGTACAATCTGATTCATTTGTGCTCACTTGTCAAATCAAAACCTACCTTTTTTCTATTTGCAAGCATTTGTGGTTGAAACGCTTGCACCAAATGAGCAAATTTAGTGGCTCCTTGAATGTAGAAGAAGATAGTATTTCGGTCGATGATGATTTGATAGACTTTGAAAAGAAAGACGCTGCTTTTGAAATGATGCACTACGCATTAAATAGTTTAGGTGAGCCATGTAAAAGTTTATTAGAAGGATATTATATCAATAAAAAGGGAATGCAGGAATTGGCTGATAATTTTGGCTATACGAATGCAGACAATGCGAAGAATCAGAAATACAAGTGTTTACTGCGTTTAAAAAAACTATTTTTTGCTCAGTACTCCATTGGGGATTAAGAAAATAGAACAATTATGGATGACAGAAAATTATTAGAAACGATAGAAGATTATTTGACAGGCAAAATGTCTGCTCAAGAAATGGCTACATTTGAAATTACTCGAAAAAATACACCCGAGCTTGATCAGATGGTAGTAGAGCATAGTTTGTTCTTACAACAAATGGATGCTTATGCAACTAGACGCAATTTTACAAAATTAACCGAATCTACTTTTCAGCATTTACTTGCCAGAGGCGAATGGGCCATGAATAGCGCTTTGCCATACAAAGTTAAAATGATTCAACTCTGGAATAAATATAAAAAAGTTACCGCCATTGCAGCTTCAGTGGGCGGCTTCATCGCTTTAGCCACTTCTGCTTTTATTATGTATTTTGCTCCAAGTTTAAATGGCAATAAATTATTACAACTAAGTAAAGACATCGAAGTCATTAAAAAAAATCAACAGGTTCAAGGTCATCTCTTAAATGAAGTAAAATCTAAAGTACCTGAAAATGCAACCTTACTTAGCGGAGGCTCGGGCTTTTTAATTGACCCTAAAGGTTATATCATTACCAATGCACATGTAATCAAAGGCAATGGAGCCATTGTCATTAATAATTTAGGTCAAGAATTACATGCAAGTATTATTTACGCAGATAAAAATATAGATCTTGCCCTGCTTAAAATTGAAGACAAAGATTTTTCAGCCCCTGCCACCATTCCTTTTACCATTCGCAAAAAAATGAGTGACTTGGGCGAAGAGATTTTTACATTGGGCTACCCCAGAAATGACAACACGATTGTATATGGCAAGGGTTATTTAAGTGCACAAACCGGATTCGAAGGAGACAGTAGTACTTTCCAAGTTCAGATAAGCGCCAACCCGGGTAGTTCTGGAGCACCATTATTCAATGACAAAGCCGAATTGATAGGCATTATTAGTACCAGAGAAAAATTAGCAGTTGGTGTTGCATTTGCTATTAAATCAAACAAAATAATTGATTTAATGCATGCAGTAAATGATAAAGAAGAAGCAAATGATGTTAAATTGAAAATTTCTAAAGAAGCGCATCAAGAGACCTTTAATAGAAAAAATCAAATTACTAATTATAAGAACTATATTTTTAGTGTACGTTCATACAATTAAAAAAATGTTCCTTAGCTCCAAAGATTTTTAGGATATATTTTATCAGCTACCAAGGCATCAATACTTAATTTTACACCTGGCGCATCTTCCTTATAAGTAACTCCAAACCATTTTGCATTGGTAGGAATCACTTTTACCTGACCCAATCCCAATTCTTTAAATCTACCAGCTACATAAGGTATATAATATTCAGACTTTAATTCTTGTCCTTTCGCTTTTAAAAATAGGTCAAACTCTTGCTCACATAAATGAATAAAGCCAGGAGAAAAACACATGAAATTCATGCTTACTCTTGTTTTTTCTTCCAGTGGTGTTTCTACTTCGTTTTCTTCAAATACAATTTGTCCGTTTTCTTTGCGGTAAATTTTAGTGCGTTCATGAATAGAAGTTAAATAACCTTGTTCATTGATAGAACAAACCCCCCTACTCACCGTTCCGTTTTCACTTAAGGTATTTGCCAATTCATAACCCAATATGCAATTGGTAGATTCATTACAGTCATTGGTTAAAAAATTATAAGCTTGCACAAATGCTTCATTGCCATAATAATCATCGGCATTGATCACTGCAAAAACTTCTTTTACTTCCTCTTTACAACACAATAAAGCATGCGCAGTACCCCATGGTTTTACGCGATCTACTGGCAGGTTATATCCTTCTGTAAACTTATCCAAAGACTGATAGACATAGGCTGTTTTAATTTTCCCAGCCAGCTTGGGTTCTATTGCGTTTTTAAAGGCTTCAGCAAAATCTTCCCTTATAATAAATACAACTTTCCCAAAACCTGCTCTAATGGCATCATAAATGGAATATTCCATGATGGTCTCTCCAGAAGGACCAAAACCTTCTGTTTGTTTCATACTTCCATATCTGCTCGCCATGCCTGCTGCTAAAATCACTAAAGTAGGTGTCATATTTTTTGAACGCTTTACATTGTATTAAATTGGTATTTTTACCCTGCTTGATAAAAATACATTGTGTAAAATTAACTGATTTTGATTAAATAGAAAAACATTGACTGCAAATCCTATCATTCAATTCCTACCTACTTATACTAGTACGGCGAGCCAAGTAAGCCTACTAAGATTAGATCAATTACATTCAATTGTAAGCGGCAACAAATGGTATAAATTAAGATTTTATATTCAAGATGCTTTAGAAAAGAAGGCTAAGATCATTGCGAGTTTTGGAGGTCCTTATTCCAATCATTTGGTAGCATTGGCTTATGCGGCTAAAGAAAATAATTTTAAGAGCATTGGCTATGTAAGGGCCAATATTAACGAACCACTCACCCCAAGTTTAGAAGACGCAATGCAATACGGCATGCATTTAGAATTTATTGGAAGAACCCATTTTCAATCCATTAAAAACAAATTGATTGAAACAAATAAAGAAGATACGTTTTCTGCTTTATATTTTATAGACGAAGGTGGCTACGGAATTCTTGGAGCTCAAGGTGCTTCCACCATACTTAGCAGTCAAGCTACTAGCCAATTTGATTACATCATAGCTGCTGTAGGCACTGGGACCATGTTGGCTGGCATCATCAATAGCGCAAGTCCAAAACAAAAAATTATTGGCATCCCTATTTTAAAAAACGAAATAAGTTTAGATGCAGAAATTAATGCGCTGGTCATTAACAAAGACGCCAATTGGAAATTATTACATCAATTTCATCAAGGAGGTTATGCCAAAATCAATCCAGCTTTAATTGAATTTATGAATGCATTATGGACGCATGAAAAAGTTCCAACCGATATGGTATATACTGGCAAATTGCTTTTTGCTGTGAAAGCACTAATTAAAGAAAATTATTTTGAAGCTAATAGCAAAGTACTTGTCCTACACAGTGGAGGCTTACAAGGGAACAGATCCTTGCCCAATGGTACATTGCTTTTTTAAGCATTAACCAAATCGCAGTCAAATACCAGGGCAAAATGTTTTTTGATTTTACCCTTCACTTCTTCATAATTCACTTTACTACCTAATTCTTTTTCTAAGGATGTAACTTTTTTGCCTTGTATGCCGCAGGGTACAATCAATTCAAAATGAGACAAATCGGTATTGACATTTAAAGCAAAACCATGCATGGTAATCCATCTACTGCATTTAATGCCCATGGCACAAATTTTTCTTGCCATAAAAGGATCATCGGGTTGCAACCATACACCTGTTTCTCCTGCACTTCTCTCTCCTTTCAATCCATATTCCTCTAATACATTTATAATCACCTGCTCTAAACTTCTCAAATACCAACCTAAATCGGTTTTGAATTTATCTAAATCTAAAATTGGGTAACCCACCACTTGTTGTAAGCCATGGTAAGTGACATCGCCTCCTCGATTGATATGAAAAAACTCAATGCCTAATTTTTGCAGATGCGCCTCTGTAACCAATACATGCTCCCTTTTTCCACTCTTTCCCAAGGTAAACACGGGCGGATGCTCTACCATCAAAAATGTATGTTCAGTTGCTGTCTGGCTTATGGCTTCTTCGTTTTGCCTAGCCGACCATTTGATTTGTGTATTTTTTAAGAGCAAAGCCTCCTGATATTCCCAAGTAGGTTGATAGGAACGAATGCCTAAATCTTCAAATACCACTTTTTGACGCATGAAGCAAAGTTACAAACTAAGCAGCAATATCTTACTTTTGCACCATGGCTGAAATACAAGATCCTATACAAGAAGAAAATAACGAGTCCCTTTACGAGCGTTCTACATTTATGGTAGACAAAGGACAAGAACCTACCCGTATCGATAAATGGGTACAAGCCCGCATCGAAGGCATTACTAGAAATAAATTACAAAACGGCATTGACGCTGGTTTTTTGACTGTAAATGGGAAAGTAGTTAAAAGTAATTACAAAACAAGACCAGGCGACGAAGTGGTTTATTTAAGCATCATCAATCCCGATTATACCGAGCTTAAACCTGAAGTCATGGATTTGGATATTGTGTATGAAGATGAAGCGGTGATGGTAATCAATAAACCCTCCAATATGGTGGTTCACCCTGGCATTGGAAATTATACAGGCACTTTGTTGAATGGTGTGGCGCATCATTTGTTATCACAAAATCCAAATTTAAATGAGGAGCTTTTGCCTCGTTTTGGATTGGTACACCGCATAGATAAAAATACCACTGGCTTAATTGTACTTGCTAAAACCCCCGAAGCCGCGAGTCATTTGGCCAAACAATTTTTTAATCATACAGTCGAAAGAAAATATGTTGCCGTGGTTTGGGGAGATATGGAACAAGAAGAAGGCACCATTATAGCCAATATTGCGCGTCATAAATCCAATAGAAAAATGTTTGATGCTTATCCTGATGAAGAAATTGGGAAACATGCTGTTACACATTTTAAAGTAATTGAACGCTATAACTATGTCACTTTAGTGTCCTGTATTTTAGAAACAGGCAGAACGCATCAAATAAGGGTACACATGAAACACATTGGCCATACGCTGTTCAATGACTTTGAATATGGTGGCGATAAAATTTTAAAAGGAACCATTTATACCAAGTACAAACAATTTGTTGACAATTGTTTTGAAGCCTGCCCTAGATGTGCCCTACATGCACAAACCCTTGGCTTTATTCATCCTACCACCGAAAAGAAAATCACTTTCGACAGTCCTTTACCTTCAGACATGCAAGCGGTGATAGAAAAATGGAAAAATTACAAAGCTTCGGCGAATCAATAATCAAATTCTTATACAATAGTGGTTATAAAAAAGAATCTTCCCGATAAAGGAAGATTCTTTTTTATACTGTAGAAAAATTAAAACAATTTTAGTGCAATGCTTATTTTTTATTTTGCGCATTTTGCATTGGCGACAACCCTATAGATTGTCCACGTCCAAAACCTCTCATCTTAAATAAAGAAAAATTAGAAGGGGCTGATACTTTAGGCCATTTGTTATTGGACTCATCTATATCTGCTGTTTCACGCATTGGATCCAATTGAATAGAGACTGCTTTTTTATTGGTTAAAAAAGTACTAATTACTTTATTTTCATTGTGTCTCCATATTTGTGCAGATAACTTTTTTAATTCTTTTGTACCATCTTCAAACGTAAACTCAACAATAATTGGCATAACCAAACCACCTTTATTCAAAAATGTAATTTCATACAAATTAACATTGGTATACTTCGCCTTTTCGGCATCTGTTAACGGCTCAATGGCCCCATAACTCATTGCAGGTTGTTTTGTTACTGAATCATAAGGCTCCAAACCTCTATCATATCTCCAATAAAAATCACGAAGTGAGGTATCTGCATCTGTTAAAAAGACAATCGACTTATCGGCTCTATTTCTAACTTTTGATAGGTCATCAAAACCAGGAAGTAATGGTTTATCAATGCCTCTTGGTCCATTTGAACCTGCATTCATTGTTCTAGCTCGGCGACCACCACCCGGTGAAGGCGCTGCTGTTGAAGATGGATCATACACTGCATGAATCACCGTATCAATTGCAATGTCTACGGGATCAATTCCATAAAACCATCCTCTCCAATACCAATCTAAATCAACCGCACTGGCATCTTCCATGGTCCTAAACAAATCTGCAGGTGTTGGATGTTTGAATGCCCAACGGCGTGCATACTCTTTAAATGAATAATCAAAAAGATCACGCCCCATGATGGTTTCTCTTAAAATATTTAAAGCGGTTGCAGGTTTAGTATACGCATTGGGTCCAAATTGAATGATGTTTTCGCTATTGGTCATAATAGGTTCCAATTGATCCTTAGGTAAGCGCATGTAATCTGCAATGGTCCAGGCTGGACCTCCTCTTGTAGGAAATTTATTATCGTACAATTCTTCGGTTAAATATTCTACAAATGAATTTAAACCTTCGTCCATCCATGACCATTGACGTTCATCACTGTTGATGATCATTGGGAAAAAGTTATGGCCTACTTCATGAATGATAACACCCAACATGCCATTTTTAGCAGATTCTGTATAAGTACCATCTTTATCTGTACGTCCATAATTAAAACAGATCATTGGATATTCCATACCATTAGAAGCTTCAATACTTTGCGCCACCGGATAAGGATAAGGTATTGTAAACTTTGAATAGGATTTAATAGTATGCGCTACTGCTTTGGTTGAAAACTTACGATACAAACCATACGCTTCTTTACCATAAGCACTCATGCACATTACTTTCTTCCCTTCTACATTGGCTGCCATGGCATCCCAAATAAATTTACGACTGCTTCCAAAAGCAAAATCACGCACATTCTCGGCATTAAATACCCATGTCTTTTGTGTACTTGCTTTATTTTTTTCCGCAGCTTTCGCTTCCTCTAATGTCACCACTTCTACAGGCTCTTTAGCTGTTTGTGCCTTATTCCATCTAGCCAGCTGTGCAGCAGAAAGTACTGCAGGATAATTTTGACCTTGACCAGTAGCCATCACCACATGATCACTTGGCACCGTAATGGCCACTTTATAATTACCAAAAACCAACGCAAATTCTCCACGTCCAGTAAATTGATGGTTTTGCCATCCTTGGAAATCAGAATACACACACAAACGAGGATACCATTGCGTCATCGTAAATAAATAGTTCCCATCTTCTGGGAAATACTCGTAACCCCCTCTACCAGCTACAGTTAAACGATCGGTAATTTTATAACTCCAATTTACTTTGAAAGTAATTTTTTGACCAGGCTTTAAAGGAGTGGGCGTTTCAATACGCATCATTGTACCGTTGATGGTGTATTTTAATTTTGCACCCATGGCATCTGTTAAAGAGGATATGATGTGCCCAAGTCCATTGTCGGTTTTTTGTTCTATCATATTATCAATTGTGGCAGTGGTTACCCCACGACCAATACGACTCTCTTCTGGAAAATCAGCATTGTTTACAGAACTATGTTCGTTTTCATCTAACTGCAACCATAAATAAGTAAGTACGTCGGGAGAATTGTTATAATAAGTAACCGTTTCAGCACCAGATAGCAATAATTTTTTTTCATCTAATGTAGCTTTGATATCATAATCCGCTCTTTGTTGCCAATACTTTGGCCCAGGCGCTCCACTTGCTGTACGATACTCATTGGGTGTGGCTAAAATAGTTCCCAACTGCTCAAATTTATTTCCATGGTTGGAAGTAGGATTGTTGTGAATGTCTTGCGCCATTAAACAACTGATGCTTGTTAAAAAAACAAGACTTGACAAAACTAAATTTTTGATTTTCATAAAATCTATTTGTTTAAAAAAGGAGAAATACGTTCTATTATCATATTTAAAGAAAGCCCAATAGTAATTAAAGATCCAATTCGAAGATACCATTTTCGGTCAACCTTAAACTGATTTATAAAGATAAAAGAAAATACTAAAATAATTCCTACAATCAATAACTGACCTAATTCAAGCCCTAAATTGAAGGAAAATAGCGGCAAAACAATACTTTCCTCTTTACCTAGCAAGCTTTTGAGGTAATTGCTAAAGCCCAAACCATGAATCAAGCCAAAAAACAAAGCAAAAAAATAGATAATAGGATACCTGGCGGTGAAGCTAAAATCCTTGACCAAAAGATTTGAAATTGCGGTCAATAAGATTGTGAGTGGGATGAGTAATTCAACTAAAGTAACCGGGAAATGAACCCAGTCTAAAGTACTTAAAGCCAAGGTAATAGAGTGGCCAATGGTAAATGCAGTAACTAAAATTAGTATCTTTTTCCAATCTGCAGCCAAATACCGAATGACTAGGGCTAGAATAAACAATATATGATCGGACCCATTGATGTCAATAATATGCCTAAATCCTAGATGCACATAAATAAATAGGTCATTCATACCATGAAAATTTTGAAATGTTAAATTAATCAAGACCTTTGTAAGATACAAATAAACTTATATGCTCTTAGTAGGATGGAATACCTTTTTTGCTGCTTTGTTCACTTTAATGCACCCCTTTTTCGTGTCCGTGATTGACATCAACCATAATGAAAAAGAGGCGACCCTTGAAATTAGTGTGCGCAGTTTTACCAACGACTTGGAAAAAATGATTGCTGCCGAAACCAAAACAACGATAGACTTATCGCAAGCCAGCCAAAAAAATAAAGCCGACGCACTCCTAAAAGCTTATTTAACCAAACGCATTAGCTTATCGGTAAATGGCTCGAAGTATAATATAGAATATGTTGGATTTGAAATTCAAAAAGAAAGTACTTGGACTTATTTTGAAATAAAAAATATAAAACAATTGAATCAGCTGAATGTTTTTTGCGAAGTATTATTTGGGATCAATGACCAACAAATAAATATTTTTCATGTTAATGCAAAAGGGATTCGAAAAAGTTACGAACTCATCTACCCAAAAAATACAACGCAATTTAATTTTTAATGCTGAGGCGGTTTTGTCCATTTTAAATATAGCTTAGCGCATACATAGCCAACTGCTAATCCGATCATTGTGCCTGCCAAAACATCCAATGGATAATGTACACCTACATAAATTTGTGCAAAAGAGATTAACCCTGCCCATAAAAATAATAAGTACCTGTATTTTTTTAACAAGGGTTGCAATGTCATACACATAAATATGGCCAAACTAAAATGATTGGCAGCATGTGAGGAAGTAAAACTGAAACTGGTTGGGCATGCTCCAATTAATAATTTCACATGCGTCAAAAAATTTGGATCGGCACAGGGTCTTAATCGATGAATAAATGGCTTAAAAACAAAACTACTTAGTTGGTCCGTCAATGAAATGGAAATGGCTACTGCCACCAACCATTTCCAGGCCTTCCAACCCCATTTGTAAAATAAAAACCCCAACAAAACCAAATACATGGGGATCCAATGCTCAGAAGTGCGCAACCAAGGCATGATGGTATCAAAGAATGAATTGGTCCATTTCCCATTGATACAGTCAAATAATGCCTGATCTGCCTGATTGATGGTTGCCCAAATGTCTACTATCATGGCATAAAGATACAGTGAAGTGTAAAAATTTAAAGTAAATTTGCCCAACCATTTATAAAGTAAAATGCGCCCTTATGTCACTTATTAAGAGTATTTCAGGATTCAGAGGCACCATTGGAGGCAAACCCAATGACAATCTTACGCCTATTGATATTGTTAAATTTGCCTCTGCTTATGGCAGTTGGTTGCTCCGTAAAGCCCCAGGCAAGAAAAAAGTGGTGGTGGGCCGAGATGGCAGAATTAGTGGTGAAATGGTGGAAGCCTTGGTGGAACAAAGCTTACTTGCCCTTGGAATTGATGTGATTCATTTAGGCTTAAGCACGACCCCCACTGTTGAAATGGCCGTAGTATTTGAAAAAGCAGATGGTGGTATTATTTTAACCGCCAGCCATAACCCCAAGCAATGGAATGCTTTAAAACTATTGAACGAAAAAGGAGAATTTGTTAGTGGAGAAGAAGGCAAAACAATTTTAACCTTGGCCGCAAATGAAGAATTTAATTATGCAACTATAGATGCTATTGGCAAAATTATTCCGAACAGCAGTAGTTTAGAAAAACATATTGAAGCTATTGTAAAAAATTCATTGATTGATATTGCTGCAATACAGCAAGCAGATTTTTCTGTAGTCGTAGATGCCATTAATAGTTCTGGCGCTTTTGCAGTGCCTGCATTATTGAAAGCCATTGGCGTTAAAAAGATCACGGTACTCAATGAAACAATGAATGGCGAATTTGCACACAATCCAGAACCGTTGAAAGAACATTTAACAGAATTGTGTAGCACAGTGTTAAATAAAAAAGCACATTTAGGAATTGCTGTGGATCCAGATGTGGACCGCTTGTGCTTTGTGAGTGAAGATGGAAATTTATTTGGTGAAGAATATACTTTAGTGGCTGTTGCCGATTATATTTTACTAAATAAAAAAGGAAGCACAGTTAGCAATTTATCTTCTACAAGAGCTTTAAGAGATGTTACCGAAAAACATGGCTGCAGTTATTTTGCAAGTGCAGTGGGCGAAGTGAATGTGGTGAACAAAATGAAACAAGAAAAAGCAGTGATTGGTGGAGAAGGCAATGGTGGTATTATTGTACCCGATTTGCATTATGGAAGAGATGCCTTAATTGGTATTGCTTTGTTTTTAACTCACTTGGCCAAAACCAAATTAAGCGCATCTGCATTAAGAGCCAGCTATCCTGCTTATTTTATGAGCAAGATGAAAATAGATTTAGAGGCAGGTACTTCTTTAATCAAAATATTTAGCACACTTGAAGAAAAGTTCAAAGATTTTGCCATCAACAAAGAAGATGGTTTGAAAATTGATTTTGACAAGAAGTGGGTTCACTTAAGAACAAGCAATACTGAGCCTATTATTCGCATCTATACCGAATCTACTTCGCAAGCCGATGCCGATAAATTGGCTTTAGAGATTATTTCAGTTATTGAAACAATTAAGTAATTTAGCCAGATGGATAGAATATATTTTGACAATGCGGCAAGCACTCCAATGGATCCAGTTGTACTGGAGGCCATGATGCCATTTTTAAGCGAGCAATTCGGGAATCCATCTTCAATCTATAGCTATGGTCGCGAAACAAGAATGGCCATTGAACAAGCTCGAAAATTAGTTGCTAAAAATTTAGGTGCCCGAACTTCGGAAATATTTTTTACCAGCGGTGGTACCGAAAGCACCAATACCATATTGCATGCTGCCATTGAAAATTTAGGTTGTACACATATTATTAGCTCCCCCATCGAACACCATGCCACTTTACATACGGTTCAACATTTAGCCAAGTTAGAAAATGTGCAATTGAGCTTTGTTCAAATTTTACCAAATGGTCATATCGATACAGCACATTTGGAAACATTGTTAACTGAGCATCCTGAAAAGACGATTGTAACAATTATGCACGCCAACAATGAAATTGGTAATATGATTGATTTGGTGGAGATAGGTTCTATATGCAAAAAACACAATGCTTACTTTCATAGTGATACCGTTCAAACTGTGGGACATTTTGCTTTTGACTTAAGCAATACCCCCGTTGATTTTATTACTGGAGCCAGTCATAAATTTCATGGACCAAAAGGTGTTGGTATTTTGTACATCAATGAAAATATTAAGATCACTCCCTTTATTCATGGCGGCGCGCAAGAAAGAAACATGCGCGCAGGTACTGAAAATGTATATGGTATAGTTGGCTTTGCCAAAGCTTTAGACATAGCCACAGCGCATTATGAAAAAGACAGCGCTTATATTCAGTCTTTGAAAAAATACATGTACGATTTGCTAATTGAAAAAATATCGGGTATTAGTTTTAATGGAGATCCTTTTGGAAAATCATTGTACACTTTATTAAGTGTCAATTTCCCAAAATCTGAAAAAACCGAAATGCTTTTGTTTAATTTAGACATTCATCATATTTGCGCCAGTGGCGGAAGCGCCTGCTCAAGTGGTGCACAGCAAGGTTCTCATGTGATTCAGGCATTGAACAAAGCAAATACCATGGCGACAGTTCGTTTTTCTTTCTCCAAACACAATACCAAAGCCGAAATTGACAAAGTGGTCGCTACCCTAGTAAGTCTTTTATAAAATTATAAGTCTACCAAAAAAAACAGGAGCACTTTGTTAAGTACCCCTGCTTTAAAATTCATCTAAGTAATTTAATTATTTTTTTGGTGCAAAATCCTGCTCCATTTTATTGAGTGCTGCAATTAATTGATAAGAAGTTAATGCATCTTGTACAAAGGAAGCTTGCTTATTGTTTAAACTACTTGGTTTGTTTTGATAAGCAGCTTCGATACCTTGTTGAAATTGGTCCTCACTCATAGCATCTCCTAATGATTTATAATAAGCAACTTCTTGCTTTAAATCTTTCATAATAGAAGCAGAAACTTTTTTAGCAAGATTCAACTCTCCAGAAGTATAACAAGCTTGTAAAAATAAATAAGAGAAATAATTATGCTGATTGCCCCTGTTTGAAGTCATGCCATAAGGGAAGGACTTTTCATTGGTTTCACTATCCATTTTTCTAAGTATTTGTCTTGCACTATCTAATTTACCTTCTGAAACCAATGCTTGCGCAATTTGAGCTACAGCCAATCGGATAGAATTCAAATGACGTCTATTTTCTTCGTCATAATAAACTGTAGGATTTTTTGCATTCCCGAATGCAAACTTGGTCATTACATTCTTATAAGAAGTAGCTGCATCAATACCTCCATCTGCTACAGGCACCAATTGATAAGACATCCCTGTTTGACGAACATATTTCTCTAAGCCCATTTCTTTTAATTCTTGTGTTGAAGTAAAACAAATTGGGCGCTTAAATTGAGAAGTAGCAATGATGGCGTAAATAGCCATTTCATTCTTTAATAAGTATTGTCTCTTAGGATTAAAATCAATCAACAAATCGTCAAGGATTTTATCATTAGGTTTAGCAATACCAGAAGCCAGTGCATTGGCTTTATTAACTGGCACTTTGAACTTATGCGTTGGGAAGATATTTACTGGACCTTCGGCTGTAGAAGCTTGATATTTCCCTGTTGGATCGGCCACCACATATCTTAATACTGAATCTAAATTATGGTAAGTTGTTTCTCCATAATCTGGCAAAGCATTGTAATACGCTACATTTAACTTATTGCCCAATACTTGATCTTCTGTAAAGATCACATCAAATTTATCACTCTTGTTTACTTTGTATCTAAGCTCTTTCATATACCAATCAGATCCCAATAAACTATTCACTACCACACGCACATCTGGACGAATGCCTTCTACTTCTTGTGCATACCATAATGGGTAAGTGTCATTGTCACCAAATGAAAATAATATAGCATTAGGAGGACAACTTTCTAAATAGTTGCGCGCTAAATCACGAGGCAAAGTTTTTTGACTTCTATCATGATCGTTCCATTCTTGTTGCGCCATCAGTGCAGGCACTGCTAAAAATGAAACCACAGTAGCCACAATGGCTGCCATTTTTTTAGACATGAATTTCTCAATCCATAAAGCAATTTGCAATACACCTAGTCCAATCCAAATGGTAAATACGTAGAAGGATCCTACATATGCATAATCTCGTTCACGTGGTTGTAGGCTTTGTTGATTCAAATACATGACAATTGCAATACCAGTAAAAAAGAAAAGTAAACCTGTTACAATTAAATCTTTTTTATTATGTTGATATTGAAAAATAAATCCAATAATTCCTAAAATTAATGGAAGCATGAACAAATTGTTATGTGCTTTATTTTGATCTTTAATAGAATCCGGTAATTTAGATTGGTCTCCAAAAAACAGATTGTCTATTACAGAAATGCCTGTGCTAAAATTGCCATCTCTTACATTACCAAAACCTTGCAAGTCGTTTTGTTTTCCTGCAAAATTCCATAAGAAATAACGCAGGTACATAAAACCAAATTGATAGTTGGTAAAGTATTTTATATTGTCTCTTAATGTAGGTGGCGTGCCGTCTTCCACTCCTGCAAAGGCTTTGAAGCTATCCATCTGGCCTCTGTCATTGTCCGAATCCCACATTCTAGGAAACAAATGCGCCGAAGGAGCCGAAGTCCAATCTCTCTTATAATTTTTTCCAGCAATGGCATACGTAGCCTTTGCTTTTACGTATTGATCCCCATTTTCTACATTCTCCACTTTATCTACATAATCTGGACCAAATACAATTGGCCAATCTCCATATTGCTCTCTTCCTAAATAACCCATCAAGGTTACAGGATTGTCTACATTGTACATATCTACCGAAGGATCTGCATTAGATCGAATCATGGTGGTCAAATAGCTAGTATACCCCAATAAGAAAAATACCACCGACCAAATACCCAATTTTAAAAAATAAAACCCTTTTTTATTCGCGTATAAAATTCCTAATGCAAGAATCACTGCTACTAAAACAAAGAAGAAGATGAAACCACTAAAGAAAGGCAAACCAAAAGTGTTCACAAAACTAATGTCAAAAGCACCCGCCCACTTAATGGTATATTGAATTAAAAATACTTGTACAAATCCTGTAATAATGACCCCTATAAAAAATGCAAGTAAGCCCCCTTTGAAACTAGGCTTGTATTGTCTAAAGTAATACACCATCACAATGGCTGGTATCGTTAAGATATTTAACAAATGCACCCCAATTGAAACCCCCATTAGATAGAATATAAAAATGATCCATTTATCTGCACCGGGTTCATCGGCCTTATGTTCCCATTTTAAAATAGCCCAAAATACCAAGGCGGTAAAGAAAGAACTTAATGCATATACCTCACCTTCCACGGCACTGTACCAAGCCGTATCACTAAATGTGTATGCCAAAGCACCTACGATGCCTGCACCCATAATTAATATAATTTGCTGATTGGATAAGGCAGTACCTGTTTGTTTCTCCACCAATCTCTTAGCAAAATGCGTAATGGTCCAAAACAAAAATAAAATGGTAAACCCACTTGCTAAGGCGCTCATGGTATTCACTGCCTTTGCTGCTGTTAAAGGATTGTCTCCAAAAAAGATGATAAACAATCGACCCAATAAAACAAACATAGGCGCTCCTGGAGGATGGGGAATTTGTAATTTATAGGCACTGCTTATAAATTCTCCACAATCCCAAAAACTACCGGTGGCCTCGGTGGTCATCACATAGGCGGTACAAGCAATTAGGGTCACCATCCAACCCGTCCAATTATTAATTTTTTTGAAGTCCATTTTGAGGATTTTATTAGTTGCAAACTTAAACGAATCTAGCCAAAATGGAAAATATATAGAAGCTTTAAGTATATTTTAAGATTTCCCCGTTCCCCCTATGTTTTTTATCTTTGTGGCCCATGAGTCAACCACGTTCTGTCGCTTTTCATACTTTAGGCTGTAAACTGAACTTTTCAGAAACATCTACCCTTTCCAGACAACTGGAGCAAGAAGGATTTGAGAAAAAAGCTTTTACAGACAAAGCCGATATATATGTGATCAATACCTGCTCTGTCACTGAAAATGCAGACAAGGAATGCCGACAATTGGTTAGACGCATACAAAGGCTGGCCCCAGAAAGCTTTGTAGTGATTACAGGCTGTTATGCACAATTGAAACCGGTTGAAATTGCTGAAATTCCTGGGGTTGATTTGGTATTGGGTGCTGCTGAAAAATTTAATTTGGTGCAACATTTGGCCAGTTTAACCAAGGGTGATGCCACTAAAATTTGTAGTTGTGATATTGAAGATGTAAATGGCTTTCATGCTTCTTACTCGGTTAATGACCGTACCCGCACTTTTTTAAAAGTACAGGATGGTTGCGATTACAGTTGCACTTTTTGCACCATTCCCATGGCACGTGGCAAAAGCAGGAGCGACCGAATTGAAAATGTAGTAGCGCAAGCACAAGCATTGTCAAAAAGTGGAGTTAAAGAAATTGTACTTACAGGAATTAATTTAGGCGACTTTGGCAAGGGAGAGGAGGGCGGTAAAAAAAAGGAAGAAAATTTTTTTGATTTAGTAAAAGCATTGGATCAAACTACGGATATTCCTCGTTATCGCATTTCATCTATCGAACCTAATTTATTGACTAATGAAATTATAGAATGGGTGGCACAGAGCAATAAATTTATGCCACATTTTCATATTCCCTTACAAAGTGGGTCAGATGCTGTTTTGAAATTAATGCAAAGAAGATACAATAGCGAATTGTATAAAGAGCGTGTTGGTTTAATCAAAAAAATAATGCCGCATGCTTGTATTGGTGTGGATGTAATTGTGGGCTCACCAGGCGAAACTGAAGCTTATTTTAAAGAAAGTATTGATTTTTTGCATGCATTAGATATTGCTTATTTGCATGTATTTACTTATTCCGAAAGAGCTGCTACTAAAGCATTAGACATCAAACCCATTGTACCTATTTCAATTAGACAAGAAAGAAATAAAATTGCCAGAAACCTATCTTACCAAAAATTACAATATTTTACGGCGCAACATCTAGGCAGTACGCGTAAGGTTTTATTTGAATCGATTAAACACAGTAAAGAAGAAATGGGTGATGGCTTGCTCGAAGGCTATACCGATAATTATATTAAAGTAAGTACTCCATTTAAAGCAGCTTACAGCAATCAAATTATAGATTGGACGCTGGCTTAGTTAAGTTGCCTAGCTAACAGATACTTCCCCAACTTTAAATTCAACAATCATCATCATGTTGATGCTCTCTAAACGAACATACACTGTTTTTTTGCTGGTTTTGATGACTTCTCCTTTTTGCCCCATAAACAAACCTTGATTGATAGACACTTTGGTATTGGCTGGTAAATTGGCCATATCAACTACTTCTATGCTTGCATTGGACTGCCCCAAATATTTTCTGATGGCTTCTATTTCATTGTCTCTGATGATGGCTGGCTTTTTTAAAAAGTATAAAAAATTAACTACCCCAATGGTAGATAAAATTTTAGTGTAATCTTCCTTACTTGCTTTAATAAAAACATAAGAACGAAACAAAGGTTCTTCGATAATTTTTTTTCGATCTGACCATTGTCTTTCTCTTTTTTGTACTGGGCACCAACTTTCAAAACCGTTCTTGGTTAATAGCCCGTCCACCTTCTTCTCCCATTTTGACTTGGTATATATAACATGCCAGGTTTTAACATTGGCCAATTCTGCTGCTTTCATGTATCAAATAATTTATCCTTTTTTAGCAACGGCATTAGTATGCGAAAATTGCCCCAATAATTTACTTGACTCACTTATTTGTAAATCTTTGGCGACCATTTTTAACCAAGCTTGATAACGATCTTGTTTTGTTTTATCAGGATTGTTGTAAAATTTATCATAATCTGCTTTAAGCGAAGTTACTTGCATGGTATCTTTTAATTTTAAAATATTTTCGTTTTGTTGGATCACTGCTTGCAACTCTTTTTTATAACGAATGTATTTGTGGTATTCCAATGCAATGGGACGATCTACTTGCGCTGTCACCCATGCTAAATTTTTCTTAAACCGAATATTGGTGGTATCATTTTGAATTTTTTTATTGGCCACGGCTGCAATATTGGCTATTTCATGGCTACTTGTCCAAGGTGTAAACTTGGCCCTTTCCATTTCATCCCATTGCAATGCAGCTGGATTGTCTTTTTCACGGTACTTCAAAAACTCATAATCATCAGGAAACACTACGTCAGACATCACCCCTTTCTTTTGGGTGGAGCTTCCAGTGACTCTATAAAATTTTTGAAAAGTTAATTTTACAGAACCATATTCTGTTTGAATCCCCATGGCATCTAATGGCTTACCAAAAGAAACAGTACGTTGAACCGTTCCTTTTCCATAGGTAGATGTACTCCCTACTATCAAACCTCTATTGTAATCTTGAATGGCCCCTGCGAAAATCTCGCTAGCAGAAGCACTAAACTCATTCACCATCACTACCAATGGGCCATCATATAAAATTCCTGGTTTTTCATCAGATAATACTTGTGATTTCCCGTCCCTGTCTCTAATTTGAACAATGGGGCCTTTGTCAATAAACAAACCGGCCATTTGAACTACTTCATACAAAGAGCCACCTCCATTATAACGAATGTCTATAATAATGCCCTTTACTTTCTCTGCTTTTAATTTTTCAATTTCTATGGCGACATCTTTTGAACAACGATGTCCTTCTTCTCTTTCAAAGTCGGCATAAAAATCTGGAAGTAATATAAGGCCATATTTGTCATTCCCTTTTTGAATGATGGCGCTTCTTGCATAACCTTCATCCAAAATAATTTTCTCTCTTTTTAAAGCCACTACTTTGATACTGCCATCAGGTTTCTTAATGGTTAACCTTACTTCAGTTCCTAAATCGCCTCTTATTAGCTTCACTGCATCGGTCGTTTCAAAACCAACCACATCCACAGGCTCTTCTGCACCCTGTGCAATTTTTATGATTACATCATTCATCACCAATTGCCCCGATTTCCATGCGGGGCCACCTGGCTGTACGCTGGCAATCTTAATTCCATAATCATCTTGCGTAAGTTGTGCTCCAATGCCATAAAAAACACCGCTCATTTGTTCTGTAAAAGATCTTTTTTCTACAGGGGCAAAATAATCGGTATGCGGATCCATTAAACCAGTGATGGTATTTAAAAAAGATTCGAATCTTTTTTCTTTGTCAAAAGTTTTTTCTAAGGCACTAAATCTTTTTAAATATGTTTTCTTCACCGAAGCTCTTGCCTCCGTTTCTAATACCGAATCAGATTTATAAACAAATATAAATTTACTGGTATCTTTTATCTTCGCAGTATCTCTTGTTGCTTTGAGTGCTTGCTGCTTATCTCTGTCCTCAATTAAACTTACATATTTGTCTAAAGCCCTGTATTTCAAAATTTGATTCCATCTTGAAAATTTTTCTTTTAAATTGGCTGGATATTGAATGCTGTCTACTTCTAATTTTAAAGAATCATCTATTGAAAAATCAAAAGTTTTTTCAATGATTTGTTCAAATATTTTCTTGGCTTCCCCTACTCGTCTTTCATAAATCGCATCGGCGGCAGGCTCAAATGAAATAGGACTTCCATGAATCTCATCATCAATAGTGGTGGCGAATACTTTTAAAGAGTCAATGTCTTTTTGAAGCAACAGATTTTTTTCAGGATCTAATGTTTTTAAATACGCATCAAATACCTCTTTTGAAAATTGATCATCAATTTTTCTTGGACTATAATGCTCGGTCTCAATTAAATGGGCAATTGTAGACAATAACTTGCGATGTCTGATGTCTTGATTTTCTGGTCCAGCTGTATTAAACGAATTGAATGCGAAGAATAAACCGCCTAATAAAATGATCGTGGCAAAAGCTTTCCACTTATTTTGTTTTACATATGTCATAAATCTGTGCATGAAGTTTTCAAAAATAGTGTAAAATGGCTAGGTTAGGGCCATACTTTACACCAAAGCGCCATTTTTATGACAAATTTATAAAAACTAGCAAAACTTATTTCTTAGATTCCCTAATTAACGTATTTTTGCCGCCCTATATGGAGGGCGTAGCTCAGTAGGTTAGAGCGACAGTTTGTGGATCTGTAGGTCGTGGGTTCGAGACCCATCGTTCTCCCCAAAACCTATTCCACCCGAGCAATCGGAATGGAATAGGTTTTTTTCATTTAAATAGCTTGCATCATGGGCATACTTATTTCATTTACAACCGGCGCATTGGCTTGGTGCCTTGCATGGATATTTATTAAAATTCTATTTATTCCAAAAATTCCTACCAAAATTGGCGAATTTCTTTGGGAAAGTGCATTCAATAAAATAATTAAAGATTTACCCATTGAAAGTTTAATTGCCCAATACAAAGAAAATTCTTTCCATGCAATTTTGCCTGCTATTGATGCTAACTTAGATCTTTTTTTTAAGGATCGTTTGGCCGAAAAACTACCTGTGGTGGCGATGTTTATTGGAGAAAAAACCATCCTACAATTGAAGGAAGTATTTATTGATGAACTTCGCCAACTTTTTCCGGCATTAATTGGTCAATTGGCTCAAAACATACATCAAGATTTTTTGTCTACACTTTCAAGCAAATGGGCACCCATTCTTGAAACAATATTATTAAAAGCTACTCAAAAGCTAAGATGGATCTGTGTATTGATTGGATGCATCTGGGGTTGGGGGATTTATCTATTGATCCAACATCTATAATTTATTACCGCTTATACATTCAAGTAGCCTTTCTTAGATAAGATTGTATGATATTTGCAAATCCTATAAACCAGGAACACCAAAAAGCATCATAATAGCATGAAATACATATATTTAATATTAAGTTTTCTTTTATTGCAAGAACTTAGTTTTTCTCAAATACCTGCAGGGGCGAGAGCCGGCGGCGGTAACATGAACCTAGGTCATTTTTACGGAAAAATTGTGGATGGCAATAAAAAAGGTATTGAGGGTGTTACCCTTCAAATTAAAGGAACCAAATTTGACCCTACTACTAAAAAAAGTACTGAGTCCACTTTAGGCACTATGTTGACTGCTCCTAATGGTGATTTTAGTTTTGAAAATTTATCAGTTATGGGCAATTTCAAATTAGTGATTGCTGGGGTTGGTTATAAAAAATTAGAGAAACAAGTAAGCTTTGGCATAAAGATGAGTGGCGGTCAAAGCATGCAAGATATGATGGCCTTAGTAGATAAGGATTTAGGCAATATCAAATTGGAAGAATCTGCAACCGATTTACAAAGCGTAACTGTTACTTCAGCTGCAAAACCACAGTTTGAAATGGGCATTGACAGAAAAATATTTAATGTAGATAAAAATTTAACCAGTACAGGCCAAACTGCAGTGGAAGTAATGAAAAATATTCCCAACTTAAATGTGGACATTGATGGCAATGTCACTTTAAGAAATGCAACACCTACCTTGCTTATAGACAACCGTCCTACCACTTTAACCATGGATCAAATTCCAGCAGACATTATAGACAAAGTAGAAATTATCACCAACCCCTCTGCGAAATATGATGCTACGGGTGGCAACGCAGGTATTTTAAACATTGTATTAAAGAAAAATAGAAAGAATGGCTACAATGGTGGTATACGAAGCGGTATAGATATGCGTGGGAAGTTCAATGGCGGTGGGGATATGAATGTTCGCGACAGTAAATTTAATTTTTCTTTAAACGCCAATGTAAACGGTAGAAAATCAATTAGCGAAAGCAATAGCAATCGAGAAATATTAGGCGCATCGGTACCTACTAATGTCCAAAACATTAGCAATAGCACTGGTAATGGTTCTTTTAATTTTTACAGAGCGGGGGTTGATTATTTTGCAGACAATAGAAATACTTTTTCATTGTATGCCAATATCATGGAAGGTTCAATGGGCAGTACTGGCACACAGGTGATTGATTCTATAAAAAATAGCATCATGAAAAGTGATAATTTGACCAATAGTTCAAGTTTTCATTTTTTAAATAAAGGCGGTCAATTAAGCTATAAGCATTTGTTTGAAGAAAAAGGCCATGAATTGGCTGCAGATTTCAATTACAACGAATCTGACAATACCAACTGGTCCAATGTTTATTATCAAAAAGCAACTTCTTTGAACCAACAAAGTATTGGAAGTGGTAACAATAAGAACTATTCTACCAATGTTGATTATTCCAAAGAGTTAAGCCCAGATACAAAATTTGAAGCGGGCGGAAAATACAATTACAGAAGTGAGTTTAACTTAAGCAATCAATATAGAAATGATGTTTTATTAAACTCTATCAGCAATCAATACCGATACAGCGAAAGTGTTTTTGCTGGGTATGTAAATTTAAATACTAAAGTAGAAAAATGGAGCTTTCAACTTGGATTAAGAGCAGAAAGTAGAGCTTATGAAGGTCATTTGCTTAATAATAAAGGAACTGACTCTTTACCTTATAGCACCAACTATCCTATCTCCTTATTTCCAAGCGCCTTTATCAATTATAAGTTGGATGACAAACAAGATTTTCAATTGAACTATTCAAAGAGAATCAGTCCTCCTAACTTTTTTCAATTGCTGCCCTTCCCCAACTACAGTGATCCTCAAAATATTAATATTGGTAACCCAAGTTTGAAACCTCAGTTTACGCATTCTTTTGAGATTGCATATAACAATGCTTATACCAAGGGGTCTAATTTTTTAGCCACTGCTTATTATAAATACAGCACAGATTTAATTACGAATTATGTTTATAGAGGATTAAACCCAATCACTAAAACAGACAGTGTTTATTTTAGTTCTTCGATTAACGCAAATACTGCCGTTGTATATGGATTGGAATTAAGTAATAAAACCGCTATCACAAAATGGTGGGATATGAATTTGAGTTTTAACTTATTTAAATCTGCCATCACTGCAACCATCCCTGGACAAAATGTAAACAATGATTTAACAAGTTGGTTTAGCAAAATGAACAACACATTTAAATTTCCAAAAGGTTTCTCTTTTCAGTTTAGCGGACAGTACCAAGCCAAAACCATTCTGCCTCCGGGTGGAAGCAGCGCAGGCGGTGGTGGCGGTAGAGGCATGGGTGGCGGTGGTTTTGGTGGACCACAATCCACAGCGCAAGGATACAATTTCCCAAGCTATGACTTTGATATGGCTTTGAAAAAAGATTGGACTTTGAAAGGGGGCAAAACAGCCAGCTTATCTTTAAGTGTGAATGACGTATTCAAAACCAGAGTGAGCCAAACTTATTCAGAAAGTCAATACTTTATACAAAACGTTACCAGAATTAGAGATCAACAAATTTTTAGATTGAATTTTAGTTACCGCTTTGGCAAGTTTGATGTAAACTTATTGAAACGTAAAAACAATAAGATGGATGATGGCGGAGGAATGGATCAAATGCCTCAATAAAATTTAAGAAGTCTTTTAAAGTTTATTTCTGGGTTTTTCCTTCTAGCATAGGCACAAAAGAAAAAGTATCAAATGCTTCTCGTTTAACAGTGCCATCTTTTTTCTTCGTAAGACGCAACATGCGTTGTGCTGCATCTGATTCATCCAATGGGATGACCATTTTACCGCTCACTTTTAATTGTTCCCATAATTTTTCTGGAATTTTTGGCGCAGCGGCGGTAATTAAAATTTTATCAAAAGGGGCCAATAAGGGAAGCCCTTCAAATCCATCCCCAAAATGAAATTCAATATTGGGGTATTGGTTTTTAAAAAGATAAGTAGGCGTTTGTTCGAACAATTGTTTTTGCCTTTCAATGGTATACACTTTAGCTCCTAAAGCTGCTAAAATTGTGGTTTGATACATACTTCCAGTGCCAATTTCCAATACTTTATCGCCTTTCTTAATTTGAAGCAATTGGGTTTGGTACGCCACGGTATAAGGCTGAGAAATGGTTTGCTCAGAGGCAATAGGGAATGCCCTATCCTCATAGGCAATTTTGTCAAAGGCAGAATCTAAAAAATAATGTCTTGGGATGGAATGAATGGCATCCAGCACCTGTTCATCTGTAATCCCTTTCTCTTTTAAAATTTCAACTAATTTTTTTCTAAGGCCTTTATGCAAATAGGTATCCACTAAATCTTCCAGTTTTTTCATGCTTGTAATTAATTTAACTGCATAGATTGAATGATGCCTTTAATTTTATCTTGCAGCATTTGGTAGGTTGCATCAAATGCTGATTTGTCTTTTAAAACAGTATTGATACTAAAATAAAACTTTATTTTAGGTTCCGTACCGCTTGGTCTTGCAGAAATCTTAGTTCCTTTTGCGGTGATAAACTGCAATACATTGCTTTTAGGCAAATTAATTTCCCAAGTTTCTCCAGTCATTAAATTCTTTCCTATTTGTAATTCATAGTCTAATAATGTTATGACTGCTTCCCCATCTATTGAACTTGGCGGAGATTGTCTATAAGTTTCCATCATTTTAGCAATCTCTTGCTGACCATTCATTCCTTTTTTGGTAATGCTGATCAGGTTTTCATAATAAAATCCATATTGGATATACAATTCAATCAATTTATCAAACAGGGTTCTGCCTTTACTTTTTTCATAAGCAGCCATTTCACAAAGAATGGCTACCGCACTTACGGCATCTTTATCTCTAATTTGGTCTCCAATCATCAATCCAAAACTTTCTTCCCCACCTATGATGTAATTTTCTTTGCCTTCTTTTTCTTTCACCAATTCAGCCACCCATTTAAACCCGGTTAAGACATTGTAACAGTTCACCTTATTTTGTTTAGCTACTTCATTAATCATAGCTGTGGTCACGATTGTTGTAATGACCATGTCATTAGGCTTTGCAATGCCTTTCGCCTTGCGTGCTTCCATCATATACGCAAAGGCCAATACGGCGGTTTGATTTCCATTCATCAAAACCCATTCGCCTTTGTGGTTTTTTACACCCACACCCACTCTATCTGCATCAGGATCGGTACCTAATAATATATCTGCATCCAATACTTTGGCTTTTTGCAGGCCGATGCTCATGGTTTCGCTTTCCTCTGGGTTAGGATAAGTTACAGTTGGGAAATTACCATCTGGGGTAGCCTGCTCCTCCACCACATGCACATTGGTAAACCCAAAAGCAGTCAAGGTCTTGGGCACCATGGTAATACCCGTGCCATGAATGGGCGTATAGACAATCTTTAAATCATGCTGTGCTGCAATAATTTCGGGATAAACGCTTAAGGACTTTAACATTTGTATGTAAGCATCATCCATTGTAGTGCCTAATAATTCTATTGAAGCAGTATTACCCTCCCATCGCACATCATCAATAGATGCTATGGCTTCTACTTCGGCAATTACATTTTTATCATGTGGCGGAACCAATTGCCCTCCATCATTCCAATAGGCTTTGTACCCATTGTATTCTTTGGGGTTGTGCGAAGCGGTACAAACAACTCCTGCCTTGCATTCTAAATTTCTGATGGCAAAACTCAATTCTGGTGTAGGACGTAATGCTTCAAATAAATATACTTTGATGCCATTGGCTGCAAATACTTGGGCTGTGGTTTCGGCAAAAAATCTTGCATTGTTTCTGCTGTCATGCCCAATGGCTACTGAAATTTTTTCATTGGGATAGGCCTTTTTTAAATAATTGGCAAACCCTTGGGTAGCCATACCTATGGTGTATTTGTTTATTCGATTGGTCCCTACACCCATAATGCCTCTTAATCCACCTGTTCCAAACTCTAAGTTTTTATAAAAACAATCTGCTAATTCCTCTTTATTTTTTGCTTGCAATTCAATGATGGCATCTTTAGTGGCCTGGTCGTAACTCCCAGCTAACCATTGTTGTACTTTTTGTTCAAATGACTGACTCATAATAAAACGAATTAAAAAGCAATTTTAAGCAATAATTGCTAGTTCTCCAATTTAGAAGGCATTTTAGATTATTGGCTTTAAAAAATGGGTTAAATTTGTACTAGTCTTAATCATTCAATGACTACTATGGCTTTGCTTGCTTCTATTATTTTTTCAATAGTCACCGCTGCAGCTTTATTGCTGTTTGCAAAAAATTTGATGCGCATTCGTAAAAATATTTTACTTGGAAAAGCAAGTTTTGTCAATGATCAAAAAGCAAAACGTTGGAAAAATATTTTTTTAATGGCCTTGGGTCAAAAGAAAATGTTTAGAAATCCCTTGGTGGCCTGTTTACATATATTTGTTTATGTAGGATTTGTTATCATTAATATAGAGTTGCTTGAAATTGTTATAGATGGCATATTAGGCACACACCGTATTTTTGAAAATTATCTTACACAATTAGGATTTGCTAATTGGTATTCATACATCATCAATTGTTTTGAAATTTTAGCTGCCTTGGTATTAATAGCTTGTGTGGTATTTTTTATCAGAAGAAATATTTTAAAAATTAAAAGATTTCTAAGCCAGGATTTAAATGGATGGCCCCGCAGCGATGCCAATACTATTTTAATTGCTGAAATTATTTTAATGAGCTTGTTTTTACTGATGAACGCAGCAGATACCGAAAAGAATTTTATTATTTCACAGCACCTAAGTCCTTATCTTAAAGAGCTGAGTGCAAGTAGTTTGCTCGCAATAGAAAAAACAGCTTGGTGGTTGCATATTTTAGGTATCTATATATTTATGAATTATTTGCCTTATTCCAAACATCTACATATTATATTGGCTTTCCCCAATGCTTATTACGCGCCGCTTACACCCAAAGGGATGATGCACAATATGCCCGAAGTGCAAAACGAAGTATTGTATGCCATGCAACCAGAAATGGCTCCTACCCATGCTTCAGCACCAGCAAGTTTTGGTGCTAAAGACGTCATGGATTTGAGCTGGAAAAATTTAATGGACGCATACAGTTGTACAGAATGTGGAAGATGCACAGCAGCCTGCCCAGCCAATGTTACGGGCAAATTATTGAGCCCTCGAAAAATAATGATGGCAACCAGAGATAGATTAGAGGAAGTAGGCCGCAATATTTCACTGAATAAAGTTTTCGTGCCAGACAATACATCTTTATTACACGATTACATTTCCGTGGAGGAGCTAAGGGCTTGTACCACTTGCAATGCTTGTGTGGAAGAATGTCCAGTGAGCATTTCTCCTTTAGATATTATTATGGAATTGCGCAGGTCCTTAGTAATGGAAGAAAGCAATGCCCCGCAAGAATGGAATGCCATGTTCAGTAATATTGAAAATAATTTTGCACCTTGGAAATTTGCTCCAGACGATAGAGATGCCTGGACAAAACAAGTATAAATAATAAAGTCATGAAAGTAAATACAATGGCTGAGATGATGGCAAGTGGACAAACACCCGAAGTTTTATTTTGGGTAGGTTGTGCGGGTAGCTTTGATCAAAGGGCACAGAAAATTACCAAGGCATTTGCTACTATATTGGATAAAGCGGGTGTCAACTATGCCATCTTAGGGAAGGAAGAAGCTTGTACCGGAGATCCTGCAAGAAGAGCAGGCAATGAATTTATGTTTCAAATGATGGCCTATCAAAACATTCAAATTTTGAATGGTTACGCTATTAAAAAAATTGTCACTACCTGCCCGCATTGCTTTAATATTTTAAAAAATGAGTACCCCGTTTTAGGAGGGGATTATGATGTGATGCACCATACACAATTTTTGCAGGAATTAATAGAACAAGGAAAAATAAAATTTACAGACAGCAATGAATGGAAAGGTAAATCTATTACTTACCACGATAGTTGTTATTTAGGCAGGGCCAATGAAATTTATGAAGCCCCAAGAAAAGTATTGGAGAGTTTGGATATGGAATTAAGAGAGATGAAAAGATGTAAGTCCAAGGGACTTTGTTGCGGTGCAGGTGGAGCGCAAATGTTTAAAGAAGAAGAAAAAGGTGACCAAAGAGTGAATAGGGAAAGAGCTGATGAAGCCATTGAAACCAAGTCAGATTTTGTAGCCAGCGCCTGCCCTTTTTGCAATACGATGCTAACAGATGGCATTAAAAATAGAAATGAAGAAGTAAATACCGAAGTTGTAGACATCGCAGAAATTATAGCGAAAGCCATTCAATAAAATAATATTAAAATGACCGTTGATTTAAAGACCATTCTTCCAGCAGATTTTCATCCATTGTCAAAAGTTTGGATTTACCAAAGTAATAGAACTTTTACTTTGCCAGAACTATTTCAAGCAGAAGAAGTATTAGAACTATTTACAGACAATTGGAAAAGTCATGGCGCATTCGTGAAAGGGTTCGCTACTATTGTATATGGTCAGTTCATCATCATTATGGCCGATGAAAGTCAAACGGGCGTTGGGGGTTGCAGTACCGATAGTTCGGTGCATGTGATTAAGGAAATAGAGAAATTAACAGGTGTGCAGCTATTTAACAGAACATTATTGGCTTTCTTAATAAAGGACCGTGTACAAACCATTCCTATGGCACAGGTTGCCTATGCTTTAGAAAATGGTTTATTACAAAAAGATACATTGTACTTTAATAATTTGGTAAGTACTAAATCTACAATGGAAAGTGATTGGCTTCAACCTATTAGTCAAAGTTGGTTAGCGAAAAAATACATTCAATAAATCCCTACAATATATTTATAATAGCATAATGGAAAGCCTCTCGATAAATCGGGAGGCTTTCCATTATAATAAATACAAATAATTATTTTATAACAGCAGTAAGCGCTTTTACTAAATCATCACCTCTTAAATCCCTACCAATGATTACGCCATTAGGATCAATTAAAAAATTGGCAGGAATACTTTGAATACCAAACTGCACGGCCACTTCATTGTTCCAATATTTTAAATCACTTACATGTGTCCAGCTTAGTCCATCTTTTTTAATGGCTTCTAGCCATCTTGGCTTGTCTTGATCCAAGGAGACACCTAAGACTGTGAAATTTTTATCTTTAAACTTATTGTAGGTTTTAACCACATTTGGATTTTCGGCACGACAAGGCCCGCACCAGCTTGCCCAAAAATCTATCAATACATATTTACCTCTTAATGAAGCCAAGCTAACCAATTTCCCATTCACATCATTTTGCTTAAATTCGGGCAATACTGTTCCAATTTTTCCAACCCCCACTGTTTGTAAAGTTTTTTCAATCACAGCAGCAAAGGGCCCTTTTTTAGCATCTCCTTGTAATTGAGCATAATAATCTGCTAAAGATTCTTTCACCGAAGGAAAAATATTGGCAAACTGAAACAAGAAAAAAGTAGTAACCGGCGATTGATTGTTTTGTTTACTTAATAAAGCATATTCCTCTAAAATATTTTTAGATTGTTGCTCTGCAGCTTTCGAAATAGAATCTTTTTTTACAAGATTTTTTTCTGATTGTAATAAAGTTAAACTATTAAAATAGGTTGAAATTTTTGGATCAAAATCGAGCATAAATGCATGATACAAATTTTGACTAGGCGACCCCTTATAGGTAAGTTCCTTTAAATTTTGCGCATCTCCTTCTATCACCAATTGATCATTCCCAACAAATATGGGTAATTGTGCTTTGATACCTTTGATCGTAATTACATAGACACCTATATTTTCAACAGTTGTATTTAATGTAAATTTACCATCCATGGCAGTGGCAGTAGCAACTTCTTTATTGGCCATTCCGTCTAACAAACTTATTTCTGTTTTATCTGGCACATTTTTAAGGTTGCCCGAAATTTTGAGGGATTGAGCATTCATGTTGAATGAACTCAATACAAGCAAACAAGCGATGTAGATTTTAAATTGATTCATATTCATTTTTTAAAGCGCTATTTATTAAAACACTTAGTTTAAAGTTGATTCCAAATATAAGATATTATTTTAGGGCTTGTGTCTTTTTGCTAGAACTTTTACCACATCTTCCAATGTAAAGCCTTTGGCTTGTAAAAGAATTAAATAATGAAACAACAAATCGGCCGATTCGTCTAAGAATAACTGCTCATTGTTGTCCTTTGATTCAATAACCATTTCCACTGCTTCTTCACCTACTTTTTGAGCAATTTTATTCACTCCTTTTGCAAATAAGCTTGCCACATAAGAACTTTCAGGAGCTGAAGTTTTTCTTTGCGCAATCACTTGTTCTAATTGGTTTAGAAAGGCAGTATTGCTTGGAAAATTAGCCTCTCCCCAACAAGTATCAGTTCCATTGTGACAAACTGGACCTACCGGGTTGGCTTGTATTAATAGGGTATCATTGTCACAATCAACTTGCATACCTATGTACTGTAAAAAATTACCGCTTTCTTCCCCCTTGGTCCACAATCTATTTTTTGAGCGACTAAAGAAAGTGACTTTGCTTCCAGTAATCGTGGCATCAATCGCTGCTTGATTCATAAAACCAAGCATTAAAACCGTTTTGGTATTAGCGTCTTGTACAATGGCGGGCACTAGTCCGTCTGCGTATTTTGTAAAATTGATATTCATAGGTAATAGTATAATTAGTTATTTATTATTTTCTTATTAGTTAATAGTTTATTTATTCTTCGTTCTTATTATTAGTCTTTTCTAGCTTTTATTTAAAACTTGCTATTTAATTCTTTACTAGTTTATTAAATTCTTACCGCAATCCCTTTTTCGTTTAAATATTTTTTTAAATGGGGAATGGCTACTTCTTTATAATGAAATATACTAGCAGCCAATGCAGCATCGGCCTTGCCTGTTGTAAATACATCATAAAAATGAGCTGCATTGCCTCCACCACCCGATGCAATGATAGGTACAGTCAATGCCGAAGATAAAGTTGATGTAATGTCCAAAGCAAATCCTTGTTTGGTGCCATCATGATTCATAGAAGTCAATAAGATTTCGCCCACTCCTAAATCCACTGCTTTTATAGCCCAGTCCATGGTTAAGGTATTGGTCTTTTCTCTGCCTCCCTTTAAATAGACATACCAATTTCCGTCCGCTTCTAGTTTTGTATCAATGGCCAATACCACACACTGACTTCCAAAATTTTTAGCAAAGCGATTTATGATGTCAGGGTTTTGAAAGGCTGCTGTATTAATAGAAATTTTATCTGCTCCATTTTGCAATAAAATGCTCACATCCTCTTCTGTTTGAATGCCCCCACCTACCGTAAAAGGAATATTTATTTTATGAGCAATTTTATTCACTAGCTCACTTAAGGTTTTTCTTTTTTCAACAGTGGCTGTAATATCTAAGAATACCAATTCGTCTGCACCTTCGTTTGCATAGAAAGCAGCTAGTTCTATGGGATCTCCTGCATCTCTTAACTGCTCAAAGTTCACGCCCTTCACAGTGCGACCGTCTTTGATATCTAAACAAGGTATAATGCGTTTGGTTAACATGAATGGTATTCGTTGAAAAATATATTAATTAAAATTGGCTAATTCCGAAATGGTAATTTTATTTTCATAAATAGCCTTACCCACAATAGCAGCGCTACATCCTATCTCTTCTAGTTCTATTAAATCATCTAGAGAACTTACACCCCCACTAGCAATTAAATGCAAAGCTGGA
>Ga0194047_10000314_pt1 | contig 32737 bp, 32 predicted proteins | sample JunL225m_MetaG_2_FD_160070 | JGI IMG/M metagenome (GOLD analysis project Ga0194047, IMG submission 160070) | Anoxic zone freshwater microbial communities from boreal shield lake in IISD Experimental Lakes Area, Ontario, Canada - Jun2016-L221-5m | ecosystem: Environmental > Aquatic > Freshwater... | reverse complement strand
GAATGATACTATATTTACAAAGAATGGTAAAGTAATTATTTGCGAAATTACCGTTATAAATGGTCGACAAGTATTTTATAAAGAAAAAGGAAACGAGATAGAGAGTATTGAACTTTCGAAAGTGAATCATTACGTCAAAAATGGAAATAACATAAGTTCAGTTGATGAAAGTGCATTATTGATAAAAGGAAAAACTAAATATACCCCTCCATTTGCTACCGATACAATAGCAAGACGTGAAATAACAAAAATGAAGTTTAGTTTAGAAAAAAATAATACAGCATTTATTTTATCGGGTGTTTTATTAGTTGCAGGCGGTTTTATTAGTTTAATAGAGGCTACGAATAAAGCACCAACTAACTATACAAGTACTCAATATAGTCAAGAATTAACCACTTATAATAATAACCAAAAGAATCTTAGAATAGCATCCTCCGCATGTAATTTAGCAGCAGGTCTTACTTTATTTATTGGTGTAACTTTCCATTTTGGCTCTCACTAACTAATTCTCTGGATAGTAAGCGGATTCAATCTTTGCCAAATCCTGTAATATCTGTAATGCGGTTTTAAACTGCTTTGCCTCAACAGCCTTCTTATATAATGATAGTCTTAACTGAACATGGTAAGCTCTGGCGGTACTGTGACTTTTTTTCGTCCTTTTAGTAAAATCATCGAAGGCATCTGCAATCATTTGAATTGCTTCTTTTTCTGAAATACTCCACAATCCTATAATATTTCTGCAAATGTCAGTTACTAATTGACCCTGCAGTAACCACTCCTGAATATTTCTTATTCGAATAGAATCGTCTTTTGTTTTTTCTTTTTTTGCCATTTTTCTTTTAAAAACCTTTTAAAAGATTTTCTGTAAATTAGCGGAAGTGATTAATTAACAACACTTCCGCTTTTACATCTGTACCCGGAGCCGGAGTCGAACCGGCACGGTTTCCCACAGGTGTTTGAGACCAGCGCGTCTACCAATTCCGCCATCCGGGCGTCAATTTGCAATTTGACAACTTGTCAATCTGCAATCCGATAATTGGTTTCGGGGCGCAAAACTATTTAAAATACTTGGATTGACAAAAAAATCTTTTCGTGTATGGCAAATTTAATTACATTTGCATCCCTTTACAAAAACAATGAGTTATCAAGTAAAATTATTTTCAGGTTCCATCACCCGTCATTTAGCCGAAAACATCGCTAAAAACTATGGGCAAGATTTAGGAAAAGTATCGTTGCTTCGTTTTAGTGACGGTGAGTTTCAGACATCTTACGAAGAAACCGTAAGAGGTAGTGATGTGTTTATCATCCAATCTACCGTACCACCTACCGATAATTTATTCGAATTGCTTTTGATGATTGATGCCGCCAAACGTGCATCGGCTCATCAAATCATTGCGGTGTTGCCTTATTTCGGATTTGCTCGACAAGACCGTAAAGACCAACCACGCGTGGCAATAGGGGCCAAGATGGTAGCTAATTTACTTTCGGCAGCGGGTGCCACTCGCATCATCACCATGGATTTGCATGCCGACCAAATACAAGGATTTTTCGATTTCCCGGTCGACCATTTATATGCTTCGTCCATCTTTTTGCCATACATTCAAAGCTTAAACCTGCCTTACTTAACCATGGCAGCACCCGATATGGGCGGTACAAAACGTGCCAATTCGTATGCCAAGTTCCTTAAATCGGACATCGTTATCTGTTACAAGCAGCGCACTCAAGCCAATGTGGTAGATAGCATGACGGTGATAGGCGAGGTAGAAGGAAAAGACATTGTACTCGTGGACGATTTGATTGACACCGGAGGCACGCTTACCAAAGCAGCCGACATGATGTTGGATAGAGGAGCTAGAAGTGTGCGTGCAGTTTGTACACATGCTGTATTGTCGGGCAAGGCTTACGAAAACATCGAGAAATCGAGAATCACCGAACTGGTAGTTACCGATACCATTCCGTTGCGACAAGAAAGCCCAAAAATAAAAGTGCTTTCGGTAGCAAGTTTGTTTGCCAAGGTATTGCACAGCGTACATAATCACGAATCGATAGCATCTAATTTTATAGTTGCATAAAAAATAGTAATCATACTGCGTCCACATATATTAACAGGTTGGTTGAAGGACGCGTCAACCACCAAAAAATAAAAAAATAAAAAACAAATGAAATCAGTATCTATTAGCGGTTCGCCACGTGCGAACGTAGGGAAAACAGATGCAAAAGCATTGAGAAATGCAAAGCTAGTACCTTGTGTACTTTACGGAGGTAAAGAACAAATCCATTTTTCGGTTTTATCGGCCGATTTTAAAAACTTAATTTATACACCAAATGTACATACTGTGGATTTGGACATTGCAGGTAACATGTACCATGCTATCGTTCAAGAAGCACAGTTTCATCCATTGAAAGATCACCTTATGCATGTTGATTTTTTAGAAATCGTTGCTGGAAAACCAGTGGTGATGAACCTACCCGTTAGAACATCTGGTACTTCACCAGGAGTTAGAAATGGTGGAAGATTATCTAAAAAATTAAAAACACTTCGTGCAAAAGGATTGGTAGAAAAAATGCCTGATGAAGTAACCATTGCCATTGATAAATTGGAAATTGGGAACTCAGTACGTGTAGGTGAAATTCATATTGATGGTATCACCTTCTTAAACGCACCAAATGTTACTGTTATTTCGGTAGAAGTAACACGTGCGGTGGTTGAAGATCCTGCTAAAACAGCAGCAGCAGCGCCTGCAGCAGCTAAAACAGCAGCGCCAACCGCAGCTAAAACAGCAGCACCTGCCGCAGCAGCAAAAGCTCCAGCTAAAAAATAGAAATCATCTTTCCATTTTTAAAAAGTTGACAGAACATTTTGTTTTGTCAACTTTTTTTATGCCCTCGAGCCAATAGGAATTATTATTTTTGACATAAATTTAAGATTAATATGAGTAAAATACTTGTGGTAGGTTTAGGAAATATGGGTGATGAATACCAAAACACACGCCATAACATAGGGTTCACCGTTCTCGATGCCTTAGCCAAAGAACATAATTTAAAATTTCGGGTCGACCGATTAGCATCCGTTGCCGAATTCAGAACCAAAGGCAGAACATTAATATTCATTAAACCTTCCACTTTTATGAATCTTAGTGGCAAGGCCGTTAATTATTGGATGCAAATGGAAAAGATAGATAAAGAACATCTGTTGGTAATAACTGACGATATTGCATTGCCTTTCGGCACCCTGAGGATGAAAGGAAAAGGAAGCGATGGCGGACACAATGGATTGAAGAATATACAAGAAGTGCTCAACACCTCCGAGTATGCACGCTTACGTTTCGGAGTAGGCAGCGAATTCTCGAAAGGACGACAAGTAGATTATGTACTCGGAAATTGGACAGACGAAGAGAATAAAGCCCTAGTGCCTCGCATCAAAATGGCAACCGAAATGATAGTTAGTTTTGCGACCATTGGTTTGCAACTCACAATGACAAACTTTAATAATAAATAAACTTTCGCATAACATTAAAATACTTACATTTGCATTCATAATAATTAAAAACAAAATCATGAAAAAAATTACTCTATTAGTTGCTTTTGCAATTTCAACTTTTTACTTAAACGCACAATCGTTTATCGCTTCTTACCCTTTTGCTAATATTGTAGGTGGGTCGGGAGGAACCACAGATCCAACTCCAGTGCCTACAGCTACTGGTGTAACTTTTGGAAGTTTTTCATCTCACGGAGTTTCTGCAAATCCTAATGCAGGCGGACGTTTTTCGTTCACAGGATGGTCAACAGGTTCTACGGGTGGTCCTTCTGATACAGTTTACTCTGCAATGACAGGTTCGTTGGTGGATACAATGTATTATGAAGTAACAGTTAGTCCAGCTTTCGGGTTTTCAATTAATTTAGATTCGATAACTTTTACGTTTCAGCGCTCTGGTGCAGGCGTAAGAACCTATACAGTTCGTTCTAGCGCAGATGGATTTACCAACAATCTTAACGCTATTTACGGACAACCTAATACTACCGACACGGTAATGCCTGGAAATATATTCTACCTTAGAAGCGACATTTCAAATATTGCTCAACCTAGAAACCAAATTGTGTTGGGTGGAGCTAACTTCTCTAATCTTTCTACTCCTATTACTTTCCGTTTTTATGCTTGGAATGCAGAAGCTTCGGGAGGAACATTCAGTATTGATAATGTAAGAATAGTTGGTTCAAGTAGTTCTATGGCTCCTGCCGTTATAACAGATCCAGCAAGTTTGACCATTTGTACAGGTGCTAGTGCTACTTTCTTTATCAACGCGACTAATGCGTCAACTTATCAATGGGAAGAAGATAATGGAACTGGTTTTGTTGCATTATCTAATACAGGTGTATATTCAGGTGTTGATAATGATACCCTAGTAATTTCAAACACAACAGGTTTATCAGGATATTCATATCACTGTGTTGTTACAAACGGTTTTGGAAGTACTAGTTCGAACCCTGCCACTTTAACAGAATCTAGTCCGGTAACTCCAAATGTAACCATTCCAAGTTCATTAACTATGTGTGCAAATACAGATTTGGCGGGATCAGCTGTTGTAATAAACGAAGGCGCTACTCCATCATATACTTGGTATCTTATTAATATGGGACCTGTAGGTTATACTCAATCATTGTTTGTGCCAGCAGGTACAATACCTCAAGGCACTTATCAAGTTTATTGCGCTTTAACAAGCAGCGAAGGTTGTACCACTGTTCAAACGGTTAACAGTGACACCTTGACATTGGTAGTTTATCCAGCACCAATAGTTCCTCTAATTACCGAAACTACAAATATTCTTAGCACCAATGTTTACGATACTTATCAATGGTATTATGGTACCACCGCATTAGGAACAAACCAATCGGATACCGTTTCTCAATCAGGTATCTACACCGTATCAGTTGCTAATTCTTATGGATGTACAGCGGTTTCTGCAAATTATAATTTTGTATACGTTGGAATAAATGAGGCATCTTCGAATTCATTAGTTTCTGTTTATCCTAATCCTTCTACAGATGGGTTATTGGTAATTGATTTAGGTACTACTTCAAGCACCACATCAATCACCGTTTTTGATATTGTTGGAAAAGCAATTTTGAGCGAAGAAATAGCAAAAGGCGGAAAACATACAATTGACCTTAGTGCTCAGGCCAATGGTTCTTATTTTATTTCAATTAAAAATGATAAATCGAACACAACACAAAAAGTAACAATTGCAAAATAATTTCCTGTAATTCTTATGATTGAAAAACGTCCTGCAATTTTGCAGGACGTTTTTGTTTTATCTTTGTTGTAAGTAAGAATGGAAAAATCAGAATACATCAATTCGATTGTTAAAAGCCTACCTGATAATCCTGGGGTTTATCAATATTTCGATAGTGAAGGGAAGATAATATATGTAGGCAAAGCAAAGAACTTAAAGAAAAGGGTCTCTTCATATTTCAACAAAGATCAGCACGAAAATGGTAAGACTGAAATTTTGGTGCGAAAGATTGCAGATATTAAGTTCATCATTGTAGATACAGAATTGGATGCGCTTTTGCTCGAAAATAATTTAATTAAGAAGTACCTTCCGAGATACAATGTATTGTTGAAAGATGATAAGACATATCCTTGGATTTGTATCAAGAATGAACGTTTTCCTCGAGTGTTTACTACTCGTAATTTAATAAAAGATGGCTCAAGTTATTTCGGGCCTTATGCATCGGGTAAGTTGATGAATACGGTACTTGATTTGATTAAGCAATTATTCAAACTTCGTAATTGTAATCTCAATCTTACTCACGAAAACATTTCCGCTTCCAAGTTTAAAGTTTGTTTGGAATATCATATTGGCAATTGTAAAGCTCCGTGTGTGGGCAACGAATTGGAAGAGGAATACAATGACACAATTGCAAATGTGAGAGAAATTGTAAAAGGAAACATAACCACGGTGTCAAGGCATTTGAAAGAAATGCTTCAACAATTAGTAGAAAGGATGGAATTCGAAAAGGCGCATCTGGTAAAAGAAAAAATTGATCTGCTTGATAAATTTCAAAGCAAATCAACCGTTGTGAGCCCTACCATTAATAATGTAGATGTGTTTTCCATTGTATCTGATGAACGAAATGCCTTCGTTAATTTTCTAAAAGTGATGAATGGATCCATTATCCAAGGTCATACGGTAGAACTGAAAAAGAAACTTGATGAAAGCAATGAGGAATTGCTTACTCTCGCTATTGTTGAATTGCGCGAACGATTTAATAGCGATTCGAAAGAAATAATTGTACCATTCGCTTTAGACACAGAGTTTCCAGGGATTGATTTTGTTATTCCACAACGTGGCGACAAAAAGCATTTACTTCAACTGTCGGAAAGAAATGTGGAATATTACCGTAGAGAAAAAATAAAACAAGAAAGCCTTGTTGAGCCCGAACGTCATACTAAGAGGATATTAGAGCAAATGAAAAAAGATTTGCGACTTACAGAAGAGCCCCGTCACATCGAGTGTTTCGATAACTCGAATTTTCAAGGCACCTACCCAGTCGCAGCAATGACAGTATTTAAAGATGCTAAGCCATGCAAAAAGGAGTATCGTCATTTCAATATAAAAACTGTGGAAGGACCGGATGATTTTGCTTCGATGGAAGAAGTTATTTATCGGAGATATAAAAGAGTACTGGATGAAAAGCTTTCGATGCCTCAACTTATAGTGATTGATGGAGGTAAAGGCCAACTTAGTTCTGCACTTGAAAGTCTTGATAAACTTGGGTTACGAGGCAAGGTGGCAATAATAGGTATCGCCAAAAGATTGGAAGAGATTTATTTTCCGGACGATTCTATTCCGTTGTATCTAGATAAAAGAAGTGAGTCGTTGAAAATAATTCAACAAATTCGTGACGAAGCGCATCGGTTTGGGATAACGCATCATCGCAGCAAACGTGATAAAGGAACTTTGAAAACCGAGCTTACCGAAATAAAAGGAATAAGTACCAATTCTGCTCAAAAATTATTGAGTCATTTCAAATCAGTAAAAAACGTAAAAGGAGCATCTGAAATGGAACTAGCTGAGCAAGTAGGAAAAGCAAAAGCAAAACTAATTGTGGAATTTTACAAATCGAAACAATATGATTAGTCAAATTCAAGTACTCTTGTGAAATAAGCAATTCGACAACAAATAATTTTATCATCTCTTTTTGAGCTCAGAATAAAAATAAATCTGTTAAAATATAGTAATGATACTTAGATACCAATAGTTCATAACTAGAAATTGTTATATCGCGAGACTTATTTATGAGATGCTAGTTGTCAATATTTACTTCACAAAATAGTTGTAATATTGCAGTATGATTTTGACGGATACTCATACTCATCTTTATTCAAAAGAATTTGATGACGACCGCACCATGTTGGTAGAAAAAGCGATCCAAGCAGGTGTTAGTCGGTTGTTCATTCCCAATGTCGATAGCGAGTCTATACCTGGGATGTTTCAAGTTGTCAAGCAATTTCCTGAAAATTGTTTTCCCATGATTGGGTTACATCCTTGCTCTGTAAATGCTCACTATCAGCAAGAATTGCAAGTAATGGATTATTGGTTGATAAAACGTTCGTTTGTTGCAATAGGCGAAATTGGTATCGATTTATACTGGGACAAGACTTATTTTACTCATCAACTTGATGCTTTTAGGATGCAAATACAACTCGCCCAGAAACATCATTTGCCGTACATTATTCACTGTCGTAATGCATTTGACGAAGTGATGCAAGTTGTCCGACAACATCATACAATTTGCTCACGTGCTATTTTTCATTGCTTTAGTGGAAGTCCCGCACAAGCTCAAGAAGTAGTTGAAGCAGGCAATTTTAAACTTGGAATTGGAGGGGTAGTAACCTTTAAAAATTCAGGATTAGATAAAGTGGTTGAAGCCATCGACTTGAAACATCTTGTCCTTGAAACCGATGCCCCTTATTTAGCACCAATGCCTCACCGTGGCAAACGTAATGAGCCCAATTACTTGTTGTTGATAGCTCAAAAAGTAGCAGAAATTAAAAATATCTCGGTTGAAGAAGTAGCAGCTGTAACCACGAAAAATTCAATAGATGTGTTTGGGATTTAAGATTAAAATCGTTTTATGAGATCAAAAGTATTAATCATTTATACAGGTGGAACAATTGGAATGATGCAAGATGCAACTTCAGGACAACTAGTTCCGTTCGACTTCAAACATTTAACTCAACAAATTCCTGAGTTAAAAAAATTCGATATCGACCTTTCCTCTGTTTCCTTCAAGCGTCCTATCGATTCAAGCGATATGCAACCCGAGATTTGGATTGAATTAGCGAAGATGATCGAAGGTCATTACAATGAGGTTGATGGCTTTGTTATTCTTCATGGCAGCGACACCATGTCGTTTACCGCATCAGCATTAAGTTTTATGCTTGAGAACTTGAATAAACCTGTGATTCTAACAGGCTCCCAATTACCTATTGGAACAATACGCACTGATGGAAAAGAAAACTTAATTACAGCCATCGAAATAGCAGCGGCAAAAACAAAGGGAAGACCAATAATTTCTGAGGTATGCATCTATTTCGAATCTCAATTGTATAGAGGTAACCGAACACACAAGTTCAACTCTGAACAGTTTCAGGCCTTTCAATCTGCCAATTATCCTATACTTGCCGAAGCTGGAGTACATATCAAGTACAATTCAAATGCACTTCAAAAACCGAGTAGGAAAAAGCTAAAAGTACATACTAATTTGAACGCTGATATAGTTATTTTGAAATTGTTTCCTGGTATCAACTCTAATGTTGTCAATGCAATTCTTCAAATTAATAACATTAGGGCTGTTATTCTCGAAACATTTGGTTCTGGCAATTGTACTACTGAGCCTTGGTTTATTAACGCTTTAAAAGATGCAATAAGTCGGGGAATCATCATTCTTAACGTCACACAATGTAATGCAGGAGATGTAGAACAAGGTAAATACGCCACTAGTGCCAAACTAATCACCGCAGGTGTGATTAGTGGAAATGACATCACGACTGAAGCTGCCGTAGCCAAATTGATGTATCTACTAGGCATGAAGAATAATAAAGGGATAATGAAAAAGCTTCTGCTTGCCAATCTGCGAGGTGAAATATCGGTTTAATTAGGTTCGGTTGTTTAGGAGGTGGTATTTGAACAAGTTTTTGTTCATAATATTTTCTTTAACTCCCATTTTTCTAATTGCAAAAACCTAGTTTTGTACCAAGTAAATAGCATTATGAAAAGACAGACCAACTTATTAAAAAAGTACTCTTCTATAGAAGAAATCGAAGGTTCGCTTAGCATCAACGATTTGCGTGAAAAAGAATTCAACAGCGAAAAACTCACCATTCGCGAAAAACAATCTTTAGTGAACTTTGATAGGTATAGAATTAATGAATTGAATGCTCAAAAAGACGATGCATCATTTCATCAACGCTACCGAGAGCTTCAAATAATGGCTAACCTGGGCAAATACGAGGAGTTCTTGAACCAAAAGTACTTCATTTAAAATAAAGTCAACATTCCTTCAAGGCCGTTCTTCTAAAAAGTCGGCTTTTCTTATAAAATTTGTATAAGATTCCATAGTTTATGTTAATTTAGCACTAAATATTTTCAAGTTAGAGGCAACCTTCTGGAAATTTTACGTCTTTAAGGTGTAAAACGGAGGTGTTTGCGAAAGGTCTATGCTACACCATGAATGAAAGTGAAATAATAAAAGGCTGTTTAAGAAACGACAGAGCGAGCCAAAAAGTTCTCTATGAGTTCTATTACGATCAGATGTTTGGTGTTTGTTTAAGATATGCAAATTCGGAAACAGAAGCTAAAGACATTGTGCTTGAAGGGTTTTTAAAGGTTTTTGTTAATCTTAATAGGTTCAATCAAACTGGAACTTTAGAAGCTTGGATAAAAAGAATAATGGTCAACTCGGCATTAGATAAAGTGCGAAAGAATAAGCACAATTATTTAATAGTAAGTACTGTTTATGCTGATGATACGGTTTTAGAGATAGCAGATGAAATAACTGATGAAGAACTAGTATTACAAATTGATAAAGAAGAGATATTAAAAGCAGTTCAACAATTAACGCCTGCTTATCGAACGGTGTTTAACTTATATGTTCTAGAAGAATATACACATAAGGAAATTGCAGAAATGCTTGATATTAGTGAAGGAACATCTAAGTCAAATCTCTCGAAAGCGAAATATAATTTAAGAAAAAATTTAATCCATTTAATCAAAACTGACAATGGCTAACACTTCTAACAACAATAAACTTGACGAAAAAATCAAACAATCGTTGAGTAATTATAAAGCAACAAATAGTGTTGTGGATTGGTCACGCATGGAAGAAATTCTAGATTCAACTCCAAGAGCGAACACCTTTAAATGGAATTATCTTTTCAGCGCTTTGCTCGGTATTATTATATTTGGCGGTGCTTATTTTATGTACGATTCCCTTTCTTATTCCAAATTGAATGAAAAGAAGGATGTTATTGAGCCAACAAAATTATTGGAAAAAAATTCAACTTTAATGATTCCGAAAGTTGAGGGAACCTCAAGCGAGACTTCTTCTCCTAATGAAATGCCAAAAGTGACAAATGCCGCCTCTGTAGAAAACAAATCGAAGGCAACAAAGTTTTTCCCTCCTGCTACTCTGAAAAAAGATAATATACAGAAAGATGTAAATGTCAACATTAAAAAGCCTACTCAAATTTTAATAATGGGAAATGAACCGGTTTTCGGCGATATGCTCGATTCTGCAAAAGGGATAATAGGAGCTACAAAGGAAAAGGAATCAACTAAAAAATCTGCTGTGATTCACTCAGAGAGCCATATTGGGTGGAATAAGTTTATCAATCAGGACAGTTTAAGACTCAACAATAAGTCGCAAAGTGACTCGTTAAAGTTGACTCCGAACCAATAATTTATTCTTTCTTTCGTAAAAAAACCTCTGAATTTCAGAGGTTTTTTTAATAAAACGGGCAACCATTTATGAAATTTACGTCTTATAGGTGTATAGAATCTTTAATTTGGTATGAAAAAGGGTTGCTTAACCTTTATTGTTCTCATTGTTTTTGTTGTACGAGGATTTGCTCAAGATCCTCAGTTCACTCAATTTTATGCAAATCCATTATACCTTAATCCAGCTTTAGCAGGATCCGAAATTTGTCCGAGAATTAATATTAATTATCGTAATCAATGGCCAGGGATATCTGGCACCTATGTTACCACAACCGCATCTATTGACAAATATATTTACAAAATAAAAGGAGGGTTAGGTCTTCTTGCATCATACGATATGGCAGGGCAGGGGACATTAAATACAGCATCAATAAGTGCTATGTATTCATATCAACTTAGAATCAAACGAAATTTCGCTATCAATTTTGGTTTACAAGGTTCATATGGTCAAAAAAGTTTGAATTTGAACAAACTCAATTTTGGAGACATGATTGATGAAAAGTACGGATTTGTTAATATTACAGGTGAAAATCAGATTCGAAGCCAAAAGTCCTATACTGATTTCTCGGCAGGAATGATTGCTTTTACAAAACGTTTATTTGCGGGTATTGCGGTTAATCATCTTACTCAACCAGACGAAGGATTAATATATGTTAGTCGCCTACCAATGAAGTATACTTTTCATGCAGGTGGGATATTTCATTTGAATGGAGAAAAAAGTGATGTGACCATTTCACCTAATGTTTTGTATCAACATCAGAAGGATTTTAGTCAATTGAACTTTGGGCTGTATTTTACAAAAGGAGCAATAGTTGGGGGGATTTGGTATCGTAATAATGATGCATTTATTTTCCTAGTTGGCTTTCAAAGACAAAAGATAAAAATAGGATATACCTATGACATCACCATTTCAAAACTTACAAACGCAACAGCAGGCGCCCATGAGTTATCATTAGGCTTCATGTTTAGATGTATTAAACCAAAACCTAAATACCGCCCGGGAATTTGTCCCGTTTTTTAGATTGTTTTGTGTTTAGTTAGAGAGCAGACGACCCTACTTTATGTAGGGTTTTCTGTTTTATGGAACTTGCTTCAAACTTTGTAAAGCTATTTTAAAACTAACTTTTTCTTCAATAATGGTAGCTAGTTGGTCAATACTCACTCTTTCTTGTGTCATAGTGTCTCGATGACGAATTGTAACTGTACTATCTTCTATTGTTTGATGATCAACTGTAATACAAAAAGGAGTCCCTATGGCATCTTGCCTTCTGTAACGTTTACCAATTGTATCCTTTTCATCAAAGGTGCAAGCGTGGTCATATTTCAATAATTCCAAAATTTCGCGAGCTTTTTCGGGTAGTCCGTCCTTTTTCAGAAGCGGTAGTACCGCAACTTTAATTGGAGCTAAAAATGCTGGAAGATTTAAGGCCACTCGTGTGGTTCCATCTTCAAGTTTTTCTTCTACATACGATTTTGACATCACTGCAAGGAATAAACGATCCAACCCTACAGATGTTTCCACAACGTAGGGAACGTAATTCTGATTAATTTCTGGATCGAAATACTGTAGTTTTTTTCCGGAATGTAATTCATGAGCTTTTAAGTCAAAATCTGTACGGCTATGAATCCCTTCAAGTTCTTTGAAACCAAAAGGAAAATTAAACTCAATGTCACATGCAGCATTGGCGTAATGGGCAAGTTTTAAATGGTCGTGAAAACGGTAATTCTGATTGCCAAATCCCAATGATTGGTGCCATTTCATACGAGCTAATTTCCAGTGATTATACCATTCTATCTCAGTTCCCGGTCGAACAAAATATTGCATTTCCATCTGTTCAAATTCGCGCATTCGGAAGATAAATTGTCTTGCAACAATTTCGTTTCGGAATGCTTTACCAGTTTGAGCAATTCCAAAAGGAATTTTCATTCGTCCCGATTTTTGCACATTAAGGAAGTTCACGAATATTCCTTGAGCTGTTTCAGGGCGAAGGTATATCAAATTAGCGTCTTCACTAACAGAACCCATCGCAGTACTGAACATCAAATTAAACTGGCGTACCTCTGTCCAGTTTTTAGATCCAGAAATTGGACACACAATTTCGGCATCAATTATTATTTGACGCACTTCTTCAAGGTTATTTGCTTCAAGAGCACCCTTAAATCTATCGAGTATCGAGTCAGCCTTAGCCTGATTTTCTAGCACTCTAACATTGGTGTTTCTAAACGTTTCTTCATTGAAACTCTCTCCAAAACGCTCCTTTGCTTTCTCGATTTCTTTGGTTATCTTGGCCTCAATCTTAACCAAATGCTCCTCGATTAACACATCAGCACGATATCTTTTTTTGCTATCTTTGTTGTCTATCAATGGATCATTGAACGCATCAATATGACCAGAAGCCTTCCAAGTTGTAGGGTGCATAAAAATTGCAGCATCTATACCAACAATGTTTTCATGCATCTGAACCATAGCTTTCCACCAATATTCACGAAGGTTTTTTTTTAATTCTACCCCCATTTGGCCATAATCATACACGGCACTCAATCCATCATAAATCTCGCTACTTTGAAAAATAAACCCGTATTCTTTTGAATGTGAAATAATGTTTTTAAAAATATCCTCCTGATTCATCTTTTAAGATTAATTATTTAGGATGCAAAAGTAATCTTATTGTTATTTGATTTCTTGTTCATTTGAAAATAAATTTATGGATTGGGGAAATTTACAGATAATGCTGCATTATCCTTTGATACATGTCTGATTTCGTTTTATAATCAGAATTAGATTTCTGCCATAGCACACATTTCACTACATTTGCACCTCGAAAATGATGAACATGAGAAAAAATTTTGTTGAGGAATTGAAGTGGAGAGGAATGATTCAAGATATCATGCCTGGGACAGAGGAGTTATTGAACAAACAAATGGTTAGCGGGTATATTGGCTTCGATCCCACTGCTGATTCACTTGGAATTGGAAATATGGTGCCTGTAATGATGTTGCTTCATTTTCAAAAAGCAGGGCACAAACCAATTGCTTTAGTGGGGGGGGCTACTGGCATGGTTGGCGATCCATCAGGGAAGTCAGCCGAAAGAAACTTGTTGGATGAATCTACACTCAATCATAATGTAGCATGTCAAAAAAAGCAACTTGAGAAATTTCTTGATTTCGATTGTGGACCCAACTCAGCAGAAATTGTCAATAATTATGATTGGTTTAAAGAATTTTCGTTTCTTGAATTTATTCGAGAAGTTGGGAAACATCTGACGGTAAATTACATGATGTCAAAAGACTCAGTAAAAAATAGATTAGAAAATGGAATGAGTTTTACGGAATTCAGCTACCAATTAGTACAAGGATACGATTTCTATTATCTTTGGAAAAATAAGAATATTCAACTTCAGATGGGAGGCTCCGATCAGTGGGGAAATATAGTTACAGGGACTGAACTAATTCGAAGAAAATCTGGAGGTGAGGCATTCGCGTTAACTACTCCATTAATAAAAAAAGCAGATGGTACCAAATTTGGTAAAACGGAAAGTGGGAATATTTGGTTAGATAAGTCAAGAACCTCACCTTACAAATTCTATCAATTTTGGCTGAATGCAGGTGATGAAGATGTCAAAACATACATCCGTATTTTCACCTTATTCACAAAAGAAGAAATAGAAACACTAGAGAAAGAACATTCGCTCGCACCTCATTCTAGAATATTGCAAAAGGCGCTAGCTAAGGATATAACAATCCGAGTTCACTCAGAAGAAGATTTTAGCGCAGCAGTTGAAGCATCTGAAATACTTTTTGGGAAAGGAACTGAAGATACATTGCAAAATTTATCGGAGGATGATTTCCTGTCGATTTTTGAAGGAGTAGAGCAAGAACAAATAAATAAAACAGATCTCGATTCAGACATTTCTATTGTTGATTTTTTGACAGAGAAGACTCAAATTTTTCAGTCCAAAAGCGAAGCAAAAAAAATGATACAAGGAGGAGGTGTCTTTGTAAACAAAGCTAAAGTGGAGGGTTTGGAGACAGTAATAAATTCACGAAATTTGATTAGCAATAAATATATCCTAATTCAGAAAGGTAAGAAAAATTATTATTTAGTTAGGATCATTTCCTGATTAAACACAATTCCCTATTGATGCTTTGATTTTTGTTTTGGTATTTCTAACTAACTAATAAATTGCAACCTCTGATGTCACTATTGTCAAAGCGCCCAATCACTTCGAAACTTCCATCTTCATATATTATCCCCAAGTCTTGAGTTGCAATAAATGAGCAAGAATGGATATTAGCCAAATCAATCACATTTATTCCTCCTGTTTTAAGACAAGGTAAAATACTAAGAGGGTCATTAATATCCCTAATCAAAACCTTCATCCACGGAGGACAAACAAATAAGCCGTTCCCCTTGGAATAAGCTTGCGAAAGAAGCTCAGTCATCCCGTATTCACTATGAATCTCTGATACACCAAATCTGCTTTTAAGAATAAAGTGCAATTCCTGTTTTACTAGTTCTTTGCGTTTGCCTTTCATTCCTCCTGTTTCCATTATGATAGTGTTTTTTAAGGAAAATTCATATTTTTCAACTAAATCTAAGAGTGCATAAGTGACACCAATCAAGATGTTTTTTTTGTTCTCGTTTTTAAATTGGCCGTGAACTTCTTCTGTTGTCATTAGTGACTTAATCAACTCCTCTGTATCGTTCAAATAAAATTTACTTAATTCACTTTCTGATTTATCGATTAAATCATTCACCATATGAATTAATGAGGAGCCATTTCGTTCTAGATACGATGGAAGTAAAGCAAATATTGTGTACTCTTTAATGTTACCATAGAACAACTCAAAACATTTAAGATAGCTCTTTTCATAAATAGAAACTTCCTTAACATAGTGACAGCTTGGGTTATCATGAGTGGTGCCACTACTTGTAAACGTAACTAATTCTGAATTTGAATTTTTTGTTGAACTAAGTATGGTATGTGTTTTGAAAAATTCAATCGGTAAGAAGGGTATTTGGTCTATTTCCGAAACTTTATCTATATCAATTTTGAGGGTATTAATATATCTATTGTAAACTTCACAATCCTTTGCTTGATAATGGAAAATTTCAAGAGTTTTATGTTTGAATTGAGAATCATTCGAGATAGAAAATATATTTTCTGTTGCAGGTTTCATGGTTAATTTTACAAACTTACTAAAAAGATAGAGAAATAAACTCTATTTTTGAAATAAAAAAATAACTACCTTTATGGTCCTAATTCGAGCAATGAAAAATCAATTTTCTATATTATTTATTCTTTTCATTTTGATTGCTTTTATTTCATCTTGTGTTAAAGAGAAAAACTTCCCTTTGGCTCCTGTGATTACTTTTAAAGAGATTACAAACAAAATGGTTTCTACATCTGATGGTCTTACTACCCTTTCTGGAATAGACTGCACGATCAAATTCACTGATGGTGATGGTGATATAGGAGTTTCTTCAACTGATCCAATACCAGATTTAAAGGTAGTGTATCAATTCAAAGGCATTGATGGTAAATTTCATCCATATGATAATTCCACCACAAGTGGTTTTGATACTCTTAATTTTCCATACAGGATACCAGATATCACTCCGCAAGGACAATTCAAAGCTCTTGAAGGGGAGATAAAAATCCAATTGAGAGGCGAGCCATTATTTCCATTTTATCCTTTAGTCCCTTTGCAAAATGCAGCATTTAGACTTGCAATAATAATGCGTGATAGAGCCAATCATTATAGCGATTGGGTTTATTCAGATGAAGTCACAAATCCTTAGAATTGTATAGGTATTCAAACTTTTTTTACTTTAACTGGATGAAAAATAATAAACCAATAATCATTTGGCTTCTTCTTGGCTGTGTTCTTATTTATTTAATGGTTGTCATTGGAGGCATAACTCGACTTACTCATTCTGGGTTATCAATGGTTGAATGGAATCCAATTATTGGTTCCATTCCTCCACTCTCAGATACTGATTGGCAAATACCCTTTGAGAAGTATAAACAAACTCCTGAATACAAGATAATAAACAATCAATTTTCACTAGATGAATTCAAGTCCATATATTGGTGGGAGTATATTCACCGATTTTTAGGACGAACCATTGGATTGGTGTTTGTTATTCCTTTTTTATATTTCTGGATTCAAAAGCGTTTCTCAAAAGACTTACTTAAAAAAATGTTGACTCTATTATTGTTAGGTGGTTTACAAGGTGTTTTGGGATGGTACATGGTATATAGTGGTTTACAAAAGGAACCTCATGTCAGTCATTATCGGTTAGCCGCACATCTAATTTCAGCATTCACAGTATTTGGCTTTACCTTTTGGTATGCTTTAGATTTGCTTTATCCTAAGGCTGTAGGAATAAATAAAATGAACAGACAACTTAATCGGTTGTCTATAATTATGCTTTCATTAATTATTTTTCAGATAATTTATGGGGCTTTTGTAGCAGGATTAAAAGCTGGTTTGTTTTATAATAGCTTTCCAAAAATGGGAAATAAATTGTTTCCAGACACCATTGTTTCTTTTGAACCATTTTATAAGAACTTTGTCGCGAATCCATCTGGAGTACAATTCATACATCGAGTTCTTGCTTTTTTGGTTCTCGCCATCGTTTTGTATGTTTGGGAGAGTGTTAGATGTTCTGAAACTTCACAACTTCAAAGAAAAGCATCTAATTTTATTTTAGGTGTTGTAACAGTTCAATTTCTTTTAGGTGTACTAACAATTCTTTATGCGGTTCCTGTAGTTTTAGGAGTTCTGCACCAAACAGGGGCCTTCTTTTTATTTGCTTCTTGTTTGTTTTTTATTCATACTCTTCGCAAAGAAGTTTGAGGTATCGTCTTCCTTCCATTCAAATGTTTCGATAAGTCGGTAAATATCTTTTCTAATGAACGTTAGGACAGGTTTAATTGAATCAGTGTTTGGTACTGCGTTAAAATACAAAGCCCCTCGGATAAAATGTTTTGTACTGTCAGTCAGAAAAAATTGAATTGATGAGGCTGCATTGCCTTCAATCTCATACACCAAACCGTACACATTACTTTTAGGTTTTGAAATTTGTTGTTCTTCAATACCAGATGCCTTGATTTGGTGTTTTGCAGCTAAGGTATACGTGTCTTGTAAGTACCCAGAAATGTTATTACTGACCGATTTATAACTAAGGTGTAATGTCCCATTGAACATTTGGAAATTCAAATTTAACCAACACGGTTCTGCGTTCGCATTTTTATCATTTTCCATCTTTGAATAAGAAGGGATTTCAAATGTAAATGGACAACTAGCATCATATTTTTCATATTTTTTTTCAGGAAGGGATAATCGGAAATAAGCTTTTGGTTTTGGAACTGTAACATCGTCATCAGAGCAAGACGTAAATTGAAAGAAAGAAAAAATCACTAGAAAAAAAGGAATGTTAAAATTTTTCATTGTCTTTTTGAATTGATATTTTTACTCTTTTTAACTTTCTATTATCTGCAGATTCTATGGTAAATAATAAATTGTTGAATTGAATTGTTTCGTTCCTTGTAGGTATCCTTCCTTCTATTTCAATGATTAAACCCGCTAAGGTATCAGCTTCGCCTTTTACTTCTTCAAATGCCTCCCCATCAATTTCCAAAATTCGATATACATCATTCAAATGCGCTTTCCCTTCAAAAACAAAGTTATTTTCATCAAGTTTAGAATAAACCAAATCATCATCGTCAAATTCATCATTTATTTCACCTACAATTTCTTCAATGACATCCTCTAAAGTTACTATGCCTGATGTGCCACCATATTCATCAACTACAACAGCTAGATGAATTTTCTTCGATTGAAATTCACGGAGTAAATCATCAATTTTTTTATTCTCAGGAACAAAAAATGGCGGCCTTATTATTGACTGCCAATTAAAACCTTTTTTTTCGTTCTTATACTGAAGTAAATCTTTTGCGTACAAAACTCCTACAATATTATCAAGTTTTTCCTTGTAAATCGGCACACGTGAAAACCCACTATTCGTAATGTCTGTGAGAAGTTTTTCAAACTCATGGATTGAATCAAAGGCAACAACATCCATCCTTGATTTCATAATTTGTTTCACATCAGTGCTGCCAAATTTTACAATCCCTTTTAGTATCTTATGATCTTCTACAGGTATTTCATTGTCTGAGGTGAGATCCAATGCTTGTGATAATTCATCTACGGAAATATTATGAGATTTTGGAATGATCAACTTGTCTAGCAATGAAGTTGAAAAGATTAAAAAAGAACTAATAGGATAAAATATTTTTTGAAGAAATTGAACCAATAAAAATAGAAAACGCGCTGAGCTCAAAGGATTCTGTGTGGCATATATTTTTGGTATTACTTCTCCAATTAATAAAATTAGAAATGTTACTACTACAACTTGAATGACAAAACCTAATAAATGGCTTTCTGGGGTGAATTCAAATATCTCTTCCATCACCAAAGTTGAAAGCACCACAATTGCGATATTAATAAAATTGATACTTATTAGTAGAGTGGCTAATAATCTTTTGGGAGCACCTACAAGCTTCAAAATGCTTTCATCTATCTCATTTCCTGAAATTTTTAGATCTTCCATATCAGATGGAGTAAGTGAAAAGAAGGCAGACTCCGCAGCAGACACTATTGAAACTATTAAAAGCAGAGCGAACATTGATATCAATGAAATCACTATGCCTACCGAAAAAGGTTTCACGAAAATAGCAAGAAGGGAAGTCTGATAGTATAAAATGTGAATAAGAAGTGTAGGCAATGTGGATAGATTTTTAAAATAAAATGTTTGATAATTAATCTTGCAGACTAATCATCAAACATTTTTATTTAATTACTAAAAAGGAAGACCATCAGAGCCATTAATGTTACTATCTGAAGCATCTCCAATATCATCAATTGGATTAGATTGATTGTTTTCTTTTTTGCCAAGCATGGTGAATGAATCTGCGACAATCTCAGTGATGTAATGCTTCGCACCATCTTTATCATACGAACGCGATCGTATTTTTCCTTCCAAGTAAATTGTCATACCTTTTCTCAAATACTTTTCAGCGATATCGGCTAGTCCTCTCCAAACAACAATATTATGCCATTCGGTCTGTTCTTTTCGATTACCACTTTTGTCTTTGAAAACCTCAGATGTAGCTAATGAAAAACTTGCTACACTTGCACCTCCTTCTAGGTGACGTACTTCGGGGTCCTTTCCTAAATTACCCACCAAAATTACTTTGTTAATTCCTGCCATTTTGATTTTGTTTTAATGAATACTTTAGCAAAAGTAGGAAATGAATTGCATTTTTAGTAAAAAAAAAGGAAAAATTATTTTACTACTATTCTTCCTAACAATTTATTAAACTCCTTTTTTGCTTGAAGTAAATAAAATTGTGTCTGCATTAATTTTGTAACTTCATCTTCAGGAAGATTTTCTTTCAACTTTTTTTGAATATCTCCGATCATCATCTCTAGCCTTCTGCTTTTTAATGAATATATTGCATTGTTCAATGAATGCTTTAAAATTTCTTCCTCTTTTGTAATAAATATACTGTGTTTTTCCCAGTCCGATAGAAAATAAGGATTTGAAATCAAGTCTATTGCTAAAGTACTAATTTCCTGATTCGGGTGATTGGTGAAAAAATTAGATTCCGGAATATTACTTTGATCAATCTGATGAACAAATTCGTCAAATATACTTTTGTACAACTTATTTTCTAGTATAATATCATCTTTCTCCAGTTCATGCCTTATTAATTCAGCGATACTAATGTCAAGTTGAAGAGGTCGCTCGGATTCGTCAACATCCTCGCTGTCTATTTGTACTATTTTATGACCATAATTTATTAGAATTCGTATAATGTCTCGTTCTTGATGTTCTGAATCGAGATAGGAAATAGCTCTTTTATCAGTTTCAAGTAGCCCTTCATTAGGAACGAATTCTGGAATTTTTTCCTGTACTGCAGATTGAATTTTTCTTTCATTGAATTTTTTGCTCCGAATTTTGTTTAATTCATTCAATAGAATAGTCTCCTCCAATTCCATGATTCTAGAACATTCTTTTATATAAACGGAACGGTAGATTGCCTCTGGAATCAAAGCTATACTTTCAACTATCTCTTTTATCAATTCAGCTTTTTTTATTGGGTCGTCTTTAACCTCAATCATTAAAAGGTTTGTCTTAAATGAGATAAAATCTCGCGAATTGTCCTTGATGAATTTTTTCAATTCATCCGTAGTAACTCGTTTTGAAAATGAATCAGGATCATCTCCATCAGGAAATAACAGGACCTTTACATTCATTCCTTCTTCAAGAATTAAATCAATCCCTCTAAAACTTGCTTTTATTCCTGCACTATCTCCATCATATAATATGGTGATATTATTAGAAAATCTCCTAATAAGTTTTATCTGCCCTACCGTTAATGAGGTACCACTGCTAGCCACCACATTTTCAATTCCCGCTTGATGCATCGAGATTACATCCGTGTAACCCTCTACAAGGAAACAATTATCCTGATGAATTATTTCCTTCTTCGCGAAAAAGATACCGTACAGGACATCACTTTTGTGATAAATTTCCGTCTCAGGAGAGTTGATGTATTTAGCGGTCTTTTTATCCGTTCGCAATGTTCTCCCACCAAACGCGATTACACGACCACTTATATTATGAATCGGAAACATGACTCTGCCCCAAAAGCGATCTAGATATTTCCGAGAGGTAGTTTGGTTTTCGACTTCCAACACTTCGGAATTATTTCCTTCTTCATTTTTATATTCTATGGTGAGTCCTGATTTAACAAGATATTCGAACTTATAAGCGTTTGCTAAAGCGGTGTCAGTAAAACTTGTGCGAGTATTAAGACTATAACCAAGTTGGAATTTATTAATGATGTCTTCTCTAAAACCTCTTTCTTTGAAATAACCTAGTCCTATAGATTTCCCTTCATCAGTTGAAAATAAATTTTCAGTAAAGTTCTTTTGAGCGTAGGTGGAAACAACAAACAAACTCTCCCTATCATTATTTGTTTGAATCTGTTCGGGAGTTTGAACTTCTTCAGAAATTTCAATATTGTATTTTTTCGCAAGATGACGTAATGCCTCAGGATAGGTCATTTGCTCTTTTTCCATCAGAAAATTGACAGAGTGCCCACCCTTTCCACAGCCAAAACACTTGTAAATTCCTTTCGCAGGAGAAACATAAAAAGAAGGAGTTTTTTCATCATGAAAAGGACAAAGTCCAATTAGGTTAACACCTCTTTTTTTTAAAGTAACGTAATCGGCAACCACTTCCTCCACACGAGCGGCTTCAAAGATTTTATCTATATCTTGCTTGGGTATTATCATTACTCATTAGAATTCAATAATTGTGTTTCTTGAGTCTTCTTCTTTTCTTTTCGGTAAATTAATACCAAACTTAAGGCAACTAATAAAGCGCTAGTTAAAACAAAGACCCATTCATTATCATTACTTCCAATTTTGTCAGCATCAACTCCTATTGCTCCTCTATTTGACAACCAAACTGCGAATACAGCAACCCCATTATTAATGAAATGTGCAATCATACCTGGCCATAGCGACCCACTCCAAACAAATAAATATCCAAGATATGCCCCCATCAACATACGAGGAACAAAGCCATAAAACTGCATATGAAATGCACTAAAGAGCGCTGCTCCTATCCAGACACCAATATGTTTGTTCCTTGTACATTCAATTAACACTTTTTGCAGCATCCCCCGAAAGAACAATTCCTCGCTAACAGCTGCCATAAAAGCAATGACAAATAAATTTAGTATTAACACGCCAACTGAAGTACCTTTTGTAAAAGCATCAGTTATTTCTCCTGCTTGTACCTCACTACTTTTCATCCAAGTTTCCATTCCTCTAAATGCTTCTGGCAAGTGCATCCCTTGATTCATTTCTGCTAACCAATTGATTAATGGCATTGCCAAAAGCATTCCCAATCCCGCCAATAATGCTGTCGATAAGATTGGTGTACGAGTTATTCCAAGGTAGTGTATTCCTTTTTTTGTCCAAAAAATAGCGAATAGAATTGGAGGAAGTATAAATATTATCACAACGCTTATTAATTGTTCCAACTTCATCTTAAAAATCTCGTCAGCATCATCATAGTTGATTTTTACATTCAATAGAGACGCTAGGTAGGTAAGCAGCCCAAGAGAGACTAATACAAATAGAATAATGGATAGTTTTAACCACGAATGACGTTCTTCGTCTAAGTTTTGCATTGCTTTTGTTATTTTTTGATAATTTTGCACAAATGTACTACGAATTACGAATCTTTGCGAATCATCCAAATCTTAATTTACTTTGGGATTCCATTTTTTATTTCTCGAGTGCAGAATAATTACAACTATCAGAATTCATCATTCTCACTTATTTCATTATTATTTGAGTCACTTGATAAAATCACCTTAGAATTTAAATGGTAAAAATAGGAAATATTGAGTTAGGGGATTTCCCCTTGTTATTAGCACCAATGGAAGATGTTAGCGATCCTCCTTTTAGGGCGGTTTGTAAACAGAATGGCGCTGACCTAATGTACACAGAGTTTATTTCTTCCGAAGGGTTAATTCGTGATGCGAAAAAAAGTCTTCAGAAACTAGATATCTTCGAATACGAAAAACCAATAGGAATACAGTTGTTTGGGTCCGAAATCGATTCGATGCGAGAGGCTGGAGTAATTGCTGACCAAGCGAACCCTGATTTGATCGACATCAATTATGGTTGCCCTGTAAAGCAAGTTGCTTGCAGGGGAGCAGGAGCAGCGCTATTGCAGGATATTCCTAAAATGGTGAAGATGACTTCTGAGATTGTAAAAATTGCACATCGCCCAGTAACGGTAAAGACGCGCTTAGGTTGGGACGATTCTACAAAGAATGTCAATGAAGTTGCCGAAAGACTTCAGGATATTGGGATACAAGCACTCACTGTGCACGGTCGTACTCGGTCTCAAATGTACAAAGGAGAGGCTGATTGGACCTTGATTGGAGAAATCAAAAATAATCCACGAATTACCATTCCAATTTTTGGAAATGGCGATGTAGATTCTCCAGAAAAGGCTAAACTTATGCAAGATCGATTTGGTGTGGATGGGATAATGATTGGCAGAGCAAGTATAGGCTATCCTTGGATATTCAACGAAATAAAACATTTCTTAAAAACGGGTCACCATTTGTCGGCTCCTAGCATAATCGAACGAGTAAATGTTTGTAAACAACATCTCGATTTTTCAATGCGTTGGAAATCTAATCATGCAGGTATTGTGGAAATGCGAAGACATTATACCAACTATTTTAAAGGACTTCCACACTTTAAGGAATTGCGTCTAAAGTTAGTCACTACATACGACCATGCTGAAATTCTCAATTTACTGGATGAGGTGGTTAAGAAGTATACGGAAAACGAAGTAGTAGAAAGTTAATACGCTCGAAATTCCCTTAAACTAGTAGAGTAACATTATCTGATAAAGTACTTTTGTTACAGATTTGTTAGAACAAAAATCAGTGTTTTTTCTAATACTAACATACCCCCTTTGATAACTAACTTATATATTTTGATTAGGAGACCATAATTTTCATTAAATTTGTTTAATTATTTTAGACATTCTCCTTGATGAAAACTTCGAAACAAATAATGGCCGAACTTACCCAAACTGCACTGATGCCTCAGGAGGAGATGTTGGAGGTCGGTAGAAAGAAGGGGAAGTTATATATTGGTATTCCAAGAGAGCTTTCGTTTCAAGAAAATAGAGTTTCACTAGTGCCGGATGCTGTGGCACTTCTTGTTAACAATGGCCATCGAGTTGTGGTTGAAACTAATGCTGGGCAAATGGCAAATTTTCAAGACAACGACTATAGTGAAGCCGGAGCGCATATAGCGTATAGTGCTGAAGAGGTGTATAAGGCTGATATTATTTTAAAAGTAGCACCGCCCTCGCCAGAAGAAATTGCGATGATGCAACAGCGCCAAACGCTTATTTCGGCTTTACAACTAACCGTTCAACCAGAAAATTTTCTTAAGCAATTGATGGCGAAACGAGTTACTGCTATTGCTTTTGATTGGATAAAGGGTGAAGATGGAATTTATACTGTAATCCGCTCTATGGGCGAAATAGCAGGAGGTACATCCATTCTAATCGCAGCTGAATATTTAAGCAATGTAAATAATGGTCAAGGGGCTATTCTTGGTGGCATCTCTGGTATTTCTCCTACTGATGTTGTTATACTTGGTGCAGGTACCGTGGGCGAATTTGCGACTCGTGCTGCACTTGGTTTAGGTGCTTCTGTCAAGGTATTCGATAATTCTATATATAGGTTAAGGCGATTACAAACTTCTATAGGTACTCGGGTTTTCACTTCGGTTATTCAACCTCGTGTATTAGCTAAACATTTGAAAACGGCTGATGTGGTGATAGGTGCCATTAGGGGACAGCATGGAAGAACACCATGTGTTGTGACCGAAGAAATGGTGAGTGAAATGAAAACAGGTTCTGTGATAATTGACGTCAGCATTGATCAAGGTGGATGTTTTGAAACTTCAGAAGTAACCAATCATACCAAACCTGTTTTTAGAAAGCATGGTGTGATTCATTATTGTGTACCCAACATTGCTTCTCGTGTCTCGAGAACTGCTTCGTATGCACTGAGTACAATTTTTGCTCCTATCCTAATCAATATTGGAGAGCAAGGAGGTGTAGAAAATATGCTCAGAAGAGATGTTGGTGTAAGAAATGGAATTTATCTCTACAATGGAACACTTACCAATCAGGATTTGGGAGAAATGTTTAAGCTTCCTTATAAAGACATTAACCTATTAATGGCTGCATTGTAATCGAAACAAATAATTGTTTGTTTCTTGAATATTCTATCTACCTTATCAATCTCTTTCATTAATTTATCACGTAACTTACTTCAATAAACTATGGCAATAGAAGGAAAAAATTCAGATTTATACAGGCGATTCAGACTTTATGGCTTTGGATTTTTAATTGGTATGCTTATGGTGAGTATGCTCTACAAAGGGAAAGGATGCCAAATGCCTAATTCTGCAAAATTGGAAGAATTAAGCTATCAACATATTGAGTATACTGAAAAGGCTGATTGCATTATGAAATGCAGAAACATAACGGATGCTGAAATAAAACAAGTAATGAAGAGTGGAAAAGTAAACTATACATTATCTGATGTACACCACAAACCTTATCCTACTTACACAATAGAAGGCCCTACGGGAACCAAACGTAATTTGCGAATTGTGATTGACGATGTAGATAGTATTTCAAAAGTACTTACAACCACAGATCTTCTTTTTGAAAAAGATAACTGCAATTGTAAGTAAAGTCTTGTATTCGTTTAATGATCGGAGATGGCCTTTGTCTTTTCTTGTTTTTTGTATCGAATAAACAAAACAATGGGAATACAAAATAGAATGAGTAAACCAACAACAAAAAATCCCTGGTCGTAACTAACGAGGGCTTGTTGCTTAAACACCATTCCATCCATTGTTTTATAAGCTAGTGTTTGTGCATCTTCAGCCGAATATCCTTTCGACATAAAGTTTTGTGCAAGTCCTGCAATGCGATCGGTGCTGGCGTTATTATAATCTGTTACGTAACTCAACATGCTTCCTCTTACTTCTGCATTTTTATTTACAAGAAAAACATTGATTAATGCAATGCCAACGGCACCACCCAACTGACGAATCATATTGGCAAGACCGATGGCCTGAGCCATATCTTTCCCTCTAAGACCGGCCACTGCCAGAGACAATATGGGTGACATCATAAATGCAAGTCCTATACCTCGCAATACAAAAGGGAAATAGAAGTTGTATTGATTGGAGTCGGGTGAGGAAAATGACATCATCATCAGAAAAACAAAGGTGATAAGAATACCGATGATAATAATTGTCTTCGGATTTTTGCCTGAACCAAGCATCTTGCCTACAATGGGCATAGTAAGCCCGGAGCAAAGCGCACTTGGAATCATAAACACCCCTGTTTGAGTAGGTGTCCATCCCAATGAAATCTGTGCAAACAAAGGGAAAATAAATACAGTACCGAAAAGTAAAAAGCCAAGCATAAAGTTCATTAAACTACCCATTGCCAAATTGAAATTCTTATACAATCGAATGTTTACAGCAGGGTAATCTATTCTCAATTCGCGAATGATAAAGGCGATTAGACCAACAACAGCAATGATAGAAAAGGTAATAATTTCATCACTTTCGAACCAGTCTTTCGAAGCACCTTCTTCGAGTACGTATTGAAGCGAACCTACAGAACAAACGAGAAAGATAATTCCCCACCAATCTATTTTTCGAGGTTTAACGGCTCCTTCGCGGTCGGTAACAAAAGTCCAGGCAAGTATAGTGGCAACAATTCCGATAGGGATATTCACAAAGAAAATCCAGTGCCAGTTAAAGTTGTCGGTGATGTATCCCCCGAGGGTAGGGCCAAATGTAGGGCCGAGAATAATTCCCATTCCGAATATGGCATTCCCAGTACTTATTTTCTCCGGTGGAAATGCACCAATAATAATAGATTGAGCTGTGGATAACAAACCTCCTCCTCCTATACCTTGCACAAAGCGCCAGAATACAAGCATCCAAAGGTTGGTACTCAAACCACACATCAGCGAAGCGAATGTGAATAAAACTACCGACCCTGTGAAATAAGTTTTGCGGCCAAACAAGTCGGACAACATACTGGTAAGCGGTATGATGATAACGTTGGAAATGGCATAAGCCGTAACCACCCATGCTATTTCGGTGGTGGTAGCACCAATGCTGCCGCTTATCTCGCGAAGGGAAACATTGACTACAGTGGTATCGATGAGCTCAAGAATGGCGCACGAAATGGCTGTAATAATCAATATCCACTTGGTTGCCCCGGTGGGATAAACTACTTTGTGATGAATGGCTTCCACTTATTTTACGCTTACTTCGGCAAATACACTTAAGCCCGGATATAATATGCTGGCATTTTCTTTTGGATAATCTGTTAGCTCTATGCGAACAGGCACACGTTGCACAATCTTCACAAAGTTACCGGTTGAATTATCAGGAGGTAATAACGAAAACTTAGCACCAGTAGCACCAATATACGATTCAACAACACCGGTAATCTTGATGTTTGGAAATGCATCCACCACAATGTTTACTGTTTGTCCCGGTTTTATTTTACGAACCTGAGTTTCTTTAAAGTTGGCAGTAATCCATAAGTGAGAGTTGTCGATAACAGAACACATTGGTTGAGCAACGGTAATGTATTGTCCCACTTCAACAGCACGTCTGGTAACTATTCCATCGCATGGAGCAATGATGTTGGCATTGTTCAATTGTGTTTTGGCAAGATTTAATTCTGCTTCGCGTTGTTTCACCATAGCTTCGGCAAGCGTTATCTGAGCTTGCTGTGCTTCGGCCTGAGAGCGCACTCCCTGCGATTGTGCAGCAGATGATTTGAACTGACTAACGGCACCGTCATACTGCGCCTGAGCGACATCAAGGTCGGCTTTGGCAGCATCCATCTGCGCCTGTGTAGCGGCTTTGGCAGTAAACATGTTTTCTATTCGTTTGAAATCTGCTTGCGATTTAGTTAATCGGGCTTTTGCCGAATTTACATTTTGCTGAACAGATGAAGATGATAAAGCGGATGCATCTGCATTGTCGGACGAAGCACCTGCATTGCTTTTTACTGAAATTAAATTTGCTTTGGCGCTTTCTACTGCTGCTTCGGCCTGAGCTACTTTTGTTTTCAAATCTGTATCATCAATGGTGATGAGGGTATCTCCTTTTTTCATCGGTTGATTGTCTTTGAAACGAATGGTTTTTATATATCCCCAAACACTTGATTTTACAGGAATAATATCTGCATCTATCTGAGCATTGTCGGTGCCTTCGTAATTAGCGCTTTTGATTAGATAAACAATGGCTATAAGAGCAATGGTGCCCAATATGGAAGAAATGATAATTAATTTCTTTTTGCTTTTCTTTTCTGTTTCGATGTTTTCTGTTTCCGGGTTTTCCGATTGTTGTTTTTGTGTCATATTTTTTTTGCTATTAATAGTTGGTGATTCCTTTAGTTGTATTATAACTTGTTATTGCATACATTAATTTAATTTCGTGTACTTTTTGACTAAGCACAGCTTGCATTTCGGCATTGAGTTGAATCAAATAATCGGTAGTGGTTACACTTCCATTTTCGAGTTGACTCGAAAAGGTTTTGGTAATGTTGTGTCGTTTTTCGATAATCAATTTATCTTTATCAATCATGTCTTTTAAAGAATTGATTTGAGCTACCTGAGTGTTCATGGTGGTTTTGGTATTAAACACAAACACTTCTTTCTGTACATCCACCATTTTCTTGCCAATGGTAATAATTTGTTTTTCGTTGTTCAGGGTGTAGAGCGTACCAATGTTCCATTTCAAGTTAACTGCAGCCTGACCAAAGAAACGTAAATCTTGATTCAGAAAGTTTGGTCCGGGACGACCATAAGCCCCTTCCGCACTTACCGTAAGACGAGGCAATGCCAATCGGTTATTCACTTTGTGTTTGGCTTCGAGCATGGCTTTCTGTGTGTCGAACAACTTTAACTCAGGACGATTAATTTCTTCTCCAGCTGATGTGCGCAATATAGGTTGAGTAGAAAGTGCGGTGCTATCGGTAATGGTTTTATTGATAAACATTCCGAGCGATTGGTAAAGCGCCATCATATTATCGCGGGCTTCGGTAATCGATTGTTCTGTTTTTAATTCTTCAGCTTCGAGCTCGTCCAGATTGCTTTGCAGAGACAATCCGTTTTTAACGGATGAAGACAATATTCCTTTTTTACCTGTGATGTCTTCTTTGTAAACACTAAGTGTCTTTATGTTTTCGCGAGTAAGTAAAACCGAACTGTAAAGTTGATTGATGCGGTCGATAATTTTATAAAGTTCTACTTGATTTTTCTGCAATTCATTTTCTCCATTCAACTTGTCCAGTTGTTTTTGCTGATGATTCAATCCTCCTTCAAAAACACTTTGTTCTAAATCGAGTGCAGTGATATAACTATCATTAGGAAAACTAGTGCCCATAAACGAAATAACTTCGCTTTGATAAGTGGCTTTCGAAATGAAGGACAACTTTGGCAACCAGTTTTTGGTATCACTATTGAGTTGGTTCTTTTCGTTTTCGGTAATCAGGTTGTTTTGTTTTATCAGCGGATAATTTCTCTTGGCCATCTGTATGCACGAGTCGAGCGTTAGCGTCTCCTTTTGTGCAAAACCGATAGTTGACATGAGCAATAATGCTGCGGTAATTCTTTTCATTGGTTAAGTTATATTGTTTATTTGGTAATTGAATTTTCTACAAATGTTTTTACTGCAAGTTTCAGTTTGTCGGTACTGAAATCTTTTGTCCAGTCTTTCCCATTCGATTTGAGTGAATAGGTAAACATGGGCGATGCCAGAAAAGGAAAAGAACACAGCGATTGAAGATTGATCATAAACATAGCGGCATCTAGTTTTTTTATTTCTCCTTTCTTTATACTTTCTTCCAACACTTGAACAAAGCGAATTGTTTTATTTTTTTTTGCTGCTAATATCTTTGCTCTGATTATTTCCGGATTGTTGCCTATCTCTTTTATAATAAACATCGACATTTGAGGATACTCCGAATAAAAATCGATGATGTTATCTACATAGATAAATAATCGTTTTTTGATGGGCAGGCTTTCGTTGGAGAATACATCCATTACTTCAAAAAACTTTGACAAAGCTCCTTCGAACACTTTGTCGAAGAGTTTCTCTTTGTTTCGGAAATAGTAATGGAGCAGTGCTTTGTTTATCTGAGCCGTGTCGGCTATGTCTTGCATACGGGCTCCGTAAAGGCCATATTTCATAAACACTTGCTTGGCTGCTTCCAGAATCTTTTCTTCGGTGGAAGCATCAGTTAACTTTTTCATTTAATTTAATAGTTTAACCATTTGGTTAAACGCAAAAGTATATACTAATGCAATGCTGAGGTTTTATTTAGGTTATTTTGTGAAATGAAAAGGGATTTAAGATTTCAAATGGAAGGGAGGAGAGGTGATGCGTTACAAACGAGGGTGAGGAGGATTTATTTTAAATGCAATAGCCCTCATAATTTCATAACCCAAAAACACCGCACATGCCACTAATAACACTAACAAAATAATAAACACTATTTTGTTTGCAAGGTTTAGGGCTTTGTATAATTCAAATATAAAGTTCAAATATTTCATTTTCAATTTAAGTTTTTGCCTTTGCTGTTGTTTTCACCTACAAGGTTTAATTTGTAATTATTTCTTTTTATATTCAATACGTTTTGTTGGTGAAATAACACCAACAAAGGCGGAAACCCTTAACTTAATGACATTGCACTCGCGCCAGCGGGTGGGTGAGGCTGTAAAGATTTAAACATTATTTAATTTCACAAAATATACTTTATTATTATAAGTTCCTTGCAACCAAAGCTCATGTTGTGCTAAGCGCATAATATCCCAAGTAAAAGATGTACTCGCACCGGCAGTATTTCGCACATCAAATCTGTATGGACCTAAGTGTCCTCTATATGTTGAGTTAAAAGTGAAACTAATATAGATGCTCATCTTGTTATTTGTCAAACCCCATTGTCCTGCCACACTTTGATAATTCTTGTCATTGGCGTGATATATTGCGTGTCCTCCTTTTATTATAATTGGACTAGTATTTCTTTCCAGTTCAAAATGATAATGCCCATAATAAGGCTGATTTTTCAAATAAGAAGTGGAATCATAACCATCGATCGAAAAATAATTGACATCCCACTCGCCAAGAATCCTCTCACCTTTTGAATGTAAATAAAACAATGGTCCATCAGGATATTTCTTGCAAGATACATCTGTTAAAACTAAAATTACAATAAAAAAGAAAACTGTTTTTTTTAACATACTTTTTTTCCGCCCTTATTAGTCTTCCTTTAAAGTTAGCAGAAACGATGCCTTTGTTGGTGTTTTTTCACCTGCAAACGTTCTAATCTTTATATACCGATTATTTCCCACCTCACAAAGATACAAAACCTTTCACATCCTCCCCATCCCAAAACATGACAACAATCGTACATATAAAAAAACCTCCACATTCCAAAGCCTCTTAAATTTGTCTAGCGGAAAACTAAATGACAGCGGAATTTTTCGAGTTAAATAGCATCCTATCTTCTTTCCTTTAAATTTAACGGCAAAAGGTGGTATTTTTTTCAATTATTCTTAAAAAATACAGCGTTCTTCTCATTCTGTTTCAGTTTTAGCTATTTTCCTCTCCACTCATGTAACTTTCTTATTATCAGCAATTAAATCAAATTAATCACCATCCAAATCGACTCGGGCGTCATCCAAATTGACTCGGACGTCATCCAAATCGACTCGGACGTCATCCAAATCGACTCGGACGTCATCCAAATTGACTCGGGCGTCACCCAAATTGACTCGAAGGTCATCCAAATTGACTCGAAGGTCATCCAAATCGACTCGAAGGTCATCCAAATCGACTCGAAGGTCATCCAAATCGCCTCGAAGGTCATCCAAATCGCCTCCGATTTTACCCAAATTGGGTCTGTTCAATAAACTGTGTCAGGTTAAAATTATTTACCTTTGTATGTTGATTAAAACAGACATTGGCTCTGCTGGAGAGCAACCGATGAAGGG
>Ga0194047_10000313_pt1 | contig 32737 bp, 30 predicted proteins | sample JunL225m_MetaG_2_FD_160070 | JGI IMG/M metagenome (GOLD analysis project Ga0194047, IMG submission 160070) | Anoxic zone freshwater microbial communities from boreal shield lake in IISD Experimental Lakes Area, Ontario, Canada - Jun2016-L221-5m | ecosystem: Environmental > Aquatic > Freshwater... | reverse complement strand
TCGACCCAATCGTTTTTAATGGTGCTATTGAATCAGTTATTAATTATTCAACCGACAAAAAAGACAAGGCTAAAATCATATTATCGAAGATATCTCCATTTGAAAACAAAGAGTCGGAGAAAATATTCGATAAATTGTATTCAAAAGATCGCCTTCTTAAAATCAACTGGAATTTTTCTTTTACTCATAACGGAGGTTATCAGGAATTAGCAATTTTGTATGCAGTAAGTGGAGATGCAGGGAAGGTGATTTCTTGTTATGACTCTATTGTAAAATACAATCCTAATTATAAAACAACTTGGAGAATGAGTTTTAAAGCATTAGCTTTATATATTATTAGTTCGAACTCATTAAGTTCTAAGGATATTAATTCTATTTGTAATAAATACGAAAAATATGCTGGAATAACACACTTGAAATTTGTCGAATCTGTTATAAACTCCTTGGATAGTTATATTTCTAGTTGGGAGTTAAAAAACAATTCAAATTCAGAACCGTATTCGAACTTTATTACCTCTGTCGTGTATAAAGAGTCTTACGACAAAATATTTGATTATTATATTAATGAGGTTAAAACTGAAGTTAAAGACAAGAACGAACTCTCCTTTAACATGGCTATAATAAACAAAAAAAGAGGAATGAATTCTAATCTCAACAAAGAACAAAGAGAATATTATTTTGAGAAGGCTCTATTGAATTACAATTCATTACCGAAGGCGTTTCTTGAAACGGATGCAGTGCTTGGAACAGCAGGTTCGGCTAATTCAAAGAACATTAAGAAGTCTGTATTGTTTTTATATCCCAATGCAATAAATGAAGATCAATTTTGGCAATCATTTTGGCTTGATGAATCACCTGATAAATTAAAGTTCGTTAATTATCTGAACAATAAACATCTTTTGACTCAACTTTATTTCTCAAAGGATGAATGGAAGATGTATGATAATTTTTTAAATCATCTTTTTATCCCTGAAATGGAAAAATGGAATAAAAAAGACTCTATTAGTTATTCATATTTTGATTTAGCTGAAAAATTTCTTCACACTTATCCTCTTGCAAGTGCAACTATAGATTCTAATTATGTCTATCTTAAACAATCGGTAAGGTATTTTGAACTAGGGGATACTAGCAAAGCATTTAAGTATTACAGAATGGCAAATTCCAAAGTTGTTCTTTCAGAGGAATTTCAAAAAGGAGACGATCAGAGGGGTGATAATCATAAAGAAATAATAAAGTTACTTGCTAGGTATTTTGCTGTTAACTCTTCTAATATAATGGATGCATTAAAACTTTCATCTTGTTTCTATGAACCGTATTTTAGAAGAAATACATTAATTAATATTGTGTTGAAACTTCAAGAAAAAGGTCCGATAGAAAATAGTTGTGTCTATTTAGATTCCATTTATAAGTACGTTGACAAAGAACCTAAATATGGGTTAAAACTACTTCAAGCTAATGCAATGGTAGGTAGTCAAGCACTTTATAATCTTACAATGAAAATGATTAAAGATGTTAATGATAAACAGAAACCAAGAGCTTTGATTTTATTTGTTAAAGGAGTAGCATTCAATGGTTACTATTATAAAGCATTGGGTTATATTCCTGATTATGTATCATCTTCAAATGAATTGGAATTATATACCGAAATAATGAAGGCTGAAGTAAAGAAAAGATTGAAAGTAAAACAAAAACTAGAACCAAAATACATCGATCCGTTTAAATATTATGATGATAATAATGACAATAGTTATTGGGGAGGAGATTATGAAAATGGACAAGAAGGCACCATTTTAGTTTATGGAGATGAATAATTAAAGCGGACACAAAATGAAAACCTTATCAAATATACGTTACTTCTTATTCGCTTTTATGGTGCTTGGTTTGTTTGCCAACCTTGCTCAAAACGAATATGGTTTAGCCATTATCTATCATTCCTGCTTTTTTGTTGGTATCACCTTATTGATAGATGCTTTTATTGCTTTCCGAAAAGAGAAGAAATCAAGTAAAGCTATAGCTTTTTACCTTTTTATCGAAAATGTTTTATTGGCTCTCGTTTTTATTGCGTTAGATATGAAAAGTATGGCGCAGCCTGGTGCCAACGCTATTATCGTTTTATGTGGCGGCATTGTTATTTTGATTTATTTTTTCTCTGCATTCCGTAATTTCATTAAAGACTTTAAAAGCGGAAAACTCTTGTCCTTAATCATGTTCACTGTCAATATCACAATTGTTGCAGCAATCGGCTTCGGAATCTTCAAAACCCTCCACTGGCCAGGATCGAACATTCTCTTCGTCATTTCTTTTTTGTTTATTATTCTGCAATTCATCATCATCCTCACTAAAGTTAAATTTCAATATCGCGATGAAAAGATAACCTTAGGAAAACGAATACTAATTTACCCTGGTAAATTGAAAATGGGTTACTATTATTTTACCATCACCGTAATACATTTCGCATTAATCACTTTCGGCATTGTACCTCCGCTCTACAATCTTCGTGTACCTCCGGCTTTGCAAAAAATGATTGACGAAAGCAATCCGAAAGCTGGGAAATACTCAGAAAACTTTTGGAATTTTCTCGACAACAGAAACAATAGTAAATAACAATCAGCCTTATGGTTATTCTTCTGCTCACCATACTCGCTATTTGTTTAATCGGCTGCTTAATTTTTCTTGCCCTCAAACTTAATTCTACCAAGCAACAATCGACTTCCTTAGAAAAAGAACTCTTTACCTATCGTTCCGAAAAATCAGATTTATTGCAATTGGAAGAAGAAAAAAGGCAAATACAGCAAAAAAATAAAAAGCTATTTGCCATGAGCGAAACAGTGTATCGTGAGAAAAAGAAAGTTGACGAACAAATAGAACAACTAAAGCTAGAGGCCGAAAAACTAACTGCCGAAAAGAAGAAAGTGGAGGAAAAAGTAAAAAAACTTTGGAACCAAAGCACGGCCATCCACAAAGAAAAGGAACGAATAAACGAAATGAAATCGGTGATAGAGGCAAAGCACACCGAAATTATCGACAGTGTAAACTATGCCAAACGTATACAGGAAGCCATCCTTCCCGATCTTAACGAAATTTACGCCCATCTTCCAAACTCGTTTGTGCTCTACAAACCAAAGGACATTGTCGCAGGCGATTTCTACTGGTTCTCTCATAAAAACAATTTGAGCATCATCGCTGCGGTAGATTGCACTGGGCATGGTGTTCCGGGTGCTTTCATGAGCATGATTGGCAATACCTTGCTCAACCAAATAGTGGATGAAAAAGGAATAACCGACCCATCGCAAATTCTTAACATCCTGAACGAAGAAGTAAACACCTCTTTGAAACAAACCAAAGAGAACTCAGAAAGTCGCGATGGAATGGACATTGCTATCTGTTGTTTTGATACGCAAAAAATGGAAATGAACTATGCTGGAGCTAATCGCCCTATTTACATTGCCAATTCCACCGAACTAAAAGAAATAAAACCTAACAAATGCGCCATTGGAGGGCTCGATTATGATGTGCCAAAAGTATTTACTACCCATGCCATCAAAATTAACAAAGATGATTTGGTGTATATTTCTACCGATGGTTATGCCGACCAGTTTAGCCCACAGGATAAAAAATTAATGACTCGTAAATTCAAAGAAATACTTTCCTCCATCTATCTTCTGCCCATGGTCGAACAAAAAAATCACCTTGATGCCTTTATAGAAGACTGGAAAGGCAACATGGAGCAAACCGATGACATCCTCGTCATAGGTGTTAAAATTTAGTCCTTATTTGTAAAATATAAACTCAGGTTTGGAGTAAACCTATATACTTTTGGAGCAAACCTATATACTTTTGGAGTAAACATATATACTTTTGAAGCAAACCTATATACCTTTGAAGCAAACCTATATACTTTTGAAGCAAACCTATATACTTTTGGAGTAAACCTATATACTTTTGGAGTAAACCTATATACTATTGGAACAAACCTATATACTTTTGGAGCAAACCTATATACTTTTGGAGTAAACCTATATACTTTTGAAGCAAACCTATATACTTTTGGAATAAACTCAAATGCTTTTGGAGCAAACTCGATTAGTTTTGTCTTTTTGAATAAAGATTATTGCCCAACTCAGAATTCTACAAGGTGAAATTTGAATTCTTAATAACTAAAACCAAATGCTAATGAACAATAGTATCAGAGATAATCTTGGTGGTTTCACTCACCCAGTTTAGCAACTGTGTTTTTTGCTCTTCACTCAATTTCGAACCTGTATGAATCAGCGTATACGAAGTCAGGGGCATTTCGTTTTCCTCTATTTCCTCTTTTAGCTTTTTCATTTTATGCAATTTTCTTTTTAGCTTATAAGCATTGAATTCAGAAAAATTGAATTCCTCCTTTCCTTCGTTCACGTGGTTGCTTATCCACCATCCAAGCGGTTGAATATTGGTATACCAAGGATACACGGTGCTGTTCGAGTGGCAGTCGTAGCATGATTTTTCAAGTATTGTCCTTACTTCAGGCGAAGCCGCAATTTCATTTGGTCCATGCATATCGCCTTCGTTATGTTTCGGGCGGATAAATTGAATTACAACAAGTACAACGGCTAATACAACAATAATTTTTCTTATGATGCTCATGACTAGGTAAAATAAAGTGAATACTATGTTCTGAAAATAATGTTCATTAAAAATAATTCTCGAAGGTAGTTAAAATAAGGATACCATATTCAACCAACACGAAATCCTTTCCTACGCTTAAACAATTTAATCTTGTCCCAACATTTGAATTAACTCCTAATTGTTATATTTGCCGAGTTGATTGAAACTTCGTTAACGCCCTAGATGAACATATTACAAATATGTAGCAAAATGCCCTACCCACCAAAAGATGGAGGAAGCATAGCAATGAATTCAATTACCGAAGGGCTTATAAAATGCGGCAACCAAGTCACAGTGCTTGCCATAAACACGCCTAAATTGTTTATCAGCGATTCGGATATCGATTCAGTCTATCGTAAAGCTACCCATTTCCAATCTGTGTTTATCGATACCAATGTGAAGCCGATTCCAGCTTTGCTCAATTTGTTTACCAACCAATCTTATCATATCGTTCGTTTCGATTCCAAAACATTCGAACAAACTTTGATTAAAATTCTCCAAAAGCAACACTTCGATATTATTCAAATCGAAAGTTTATTGCTTTCCAATTATATACTTGTAATACGTAAGTATTCAGAAGCAAAAATTATATTGCGTTCGCACAATGTCGAATATTCCATTTGGGAACGATTGGCAAAAAAGACTGCCAATCCTTTAAGAGCTTGGTACCTTCGTTTGCTCGCCAAGCGCCTCAAGAAGTACGAAATTGAAATGATGAACCATTACGATGGAATCGCTTGCATCACCAAGCTCGATGCGCTTTCGTATCAGCAATTGGGCTGCCAACCTCCCATCATCACCATTCCTTTTGGTATCAATCTTAGCAACTATAACGTTCAGAAGACATCCACACAAGTAGCCTCTGTTTTTCATTTGGGTGCTATGGATTGGATGCCCAATGCCGATGCCATGAAATGGTTTCTGAATTACGTTTGGCCTCGTGTGGTGGATCAACACTCCGCAGTAAAATTATACCTTGCTGGCCGAAATATGCCAACATGGTTGCTTCAACTTTCGATGCCTAATGTTGAAGTAGTGGGCGAAGTGAGCGATGCTCATCAATTCATCAATTCGAAATCAATCATGGTGGTGCCATTGTCTTCTGGTGGAGGCATGCGTGTAAAAATCATAGAAGGAATGGCGCTTGCCAAAATAATTATTTCCACCACCATTGGTGCCGAAGGCATCGAATATCAATCGATGAGAAATATCATCATTGCTAATACAGCCAAAGAGTTCGTGGAAGCCATTCACACCTGCCTCACCGATTCTACTTTGTCAGATTCAATAGCCAACAACGCAAGACAATTGGCCGAAACAAATTACGACAATCAAAAGATATGCGAACGATTATCCGAATTTTATTCACAATTGCTAAATGCGAAAAAATGAGATTACCTTTGCAAACTAAAATTAAAATCTGCTGATAAATTTTAAAATGAAATTGTTTGTCATTTTATCTCGTGTGCCATATCCCCTCGAAAAAGGGGACAAACTCCGTGCATTCAATCAAATCAAACAACTTTCCAAGAAACATCAAATCGTGCTTTTTGCCCTTAACGATTCGAAGCTAGATGAAAGAGCAATGGCAGAATTGAAAAAATACTGCGTTTCTATCACCATCGTTCGTTTCTCCAAGTTCACCATCTTTTTAAACCTTATTCGAACACTGTTTAGCTCCAAACCATTTCAGGTAGGTTATTTTTATTTCAGCAAAGCTCAACAAAAAGTGGATGAACTCATCAAGAAACATCAGCCCGACCATATCTATTGTCAACTCATTCGCACTTCCGAATATGTAAAAAACTATTCAAACATCCCAAAAACATTAGATTATATGGATGTGTTTTCAAAAGGAATTGAAAGGCGGAAATCCACCAATTCATTCTACATGAAACCATTTTTCGCATTCGAATACAGACGATTGCTAAAGTACGAATCTTATATCTTCGATTTTTTCAACCACAAAACCATTATTTCCGAACAAGACAAAAACCACATTCCTCACGCCAACAAAAACGAAATTACAGTTGTTCCAAACGGTGTCGACTTCGAATATTTTAAACCCATTGCACTCGAAAAAAAATTCGAATTACTTTTTAATGGCAACATGAACTATCCGCCAAACGTAGAGTCTGTTGAGTTTTTGGTTAATAAAATCATGCCACTTGTTTGGGAAAAACTGCCCGAAACAAAATTGTTAATCTCAGGTGCTTCACCAAATAAAAAAGTGCTAGCCTTGCAATCGAGTAGGGTAGTGGTAAGCGGTTGGGTAGACGATATTCGCGATAACTTTGCTCAATCCAAAATACTTGTAGCTCCCATGCAAATTAGTATTGGATTGCAAAACAAACTGCTCGAAGCCATGGCTATGCAAATACCTTGTGTAACTTCAACTCTCGCCAACAATGCCATCGGAGCCTTACACAACAATCAAATCATGGTAGCAGACACACCATCTCAATACGCTGATTATATCATCGAATTACTTACTGATGCTCAAAAAGCAAAACAAATTGCTTTGAACGGGTATCGATTTGCCAATGCCAACTTCAATTGGTCAACCACCACTTCCATCTTGGATAAATTGATAAGCAAAAAGAAGTAACCCATTCATGAAAATCCTCTTACTTGACAATTACGACAGCTTCACGTATAACCTTATTCATTATATCGAAGCCATTTGTGACGAGAAGGTGGCTGTGTTTCGAAATGACGAAATCACACTCGATGAAATAGAACAATACGATAAAATCATGTTATCTCCTGGAGCAGGCTTACCCAAAAATGCCGGCATCATGCCTCAACTCATCAATAGATATGCTTCCAGCAAAAGTATATTAGGTGTTTGCCTCGGCCACCAAGCCATTGCCGAAGCCTTTGGCTGTTCACTACTTAATCTAAACAAAGTTTTTCATGGGGTATCAACGCCCATTAAAATCATTAAGCAAGACAAGTTGTTTCATAAACTTCCCGAAACATTCAAGGTAGGCAGGTATCATTCTTGGGTAGTAGATGCAATTAGTAACGACAGTCCACTAGAAATCACAGCGGTTGATGAGGAAGGGAGTTGTATGGCATTGCGACACAAAACACTTGATATTAGAGGCGTTCAGTTTCATCCAGAAAGCATCTTATCGGAGCATGGCTTCGAATTAATCAGCAATTGGATTCACCTTTAATACCATAAAATTAACATTCCATGAACCTAACCATTCGCAAAGCAAACCTCGATGATGTACCCACCATTGCTTTTCTAGCACATAAAATTTGGAACGAACATTATATATCGATCATCAGTCGAGCACAAATTAATTTCATGCTGGATAAAATGTATTCTGAAGAAAGTCTTACCGAACAGATGAATCAAGGGCATCAATTCTTTCTAGTCAATCAGAAAGATATTGACTTAGGTTATTGTTCTATTAGTAAGAAAGAGGAAGGAAAATATTTCGTGAACAAATTTTATGTCGATGTTTCTTCGCATCGTTCGGGTATCGGTACGCAATTATTCAATTATGTCTTACAACAAATTCCCGATTACAAAACAATTGAACTCGCTGTCAACCGAGAGAATTACAAAGCTATTAACTTTTATTTTAAACTGGGATTCACCATCAAACATACTTTTGATTTAGAAATTGGAGGAGGATTCTATATGAACGATTTCTTGATGGTAAGATGCAAGTAAGCGATCAAACTTTAATTTTAATTGCTCGTCTTTAATCTTTTATTTCTTCGAAGTCCACGTATTCACCTTCATTATCACCAAAGTTTTTTTTCTTTGCTGAGGCATCGCTCACAATTGTTTCATCTTTTCGCGGTGGAGGGTCGCTTCGTTGCGAGGTATTCGAATATTTGTTCTTTACTGAACTAAAAGCATTCAGCACTCTATAAATAATCCAAACTACCAATAGGGTATAAAATACGTCTCTCATTATTTTGCAAATGTAGGGCTTTTATACAAACGTTAACTTATTTCCAGCGATATTTAAAGCTTTCATACTTCCCTTTTATGGCCATGGTTAATTCAAATTGTGAAGCATTCTGCATGTATTCATCACTAAAATTAAGGTATTTGATAAATGCATCGAATTCATCATCCGTCAAATCAATGATGTCGTGTTTCACATAAAGATGAAATAAATCTTTCAGAATGTCTCGTTTCAAATCTTCGTTTTCCCATTCAGCTACTTTTTGTTTCGACCTAGCAAATTTGCTAAATCGTTCGTAAAGTGCAGTAATAGGACTCTCAATCACATTCACACTTTGTGCCGAATAATCATGTTTCACTCCAAGTTTGTTTATATCCTTTTGAATTTCGCTTAAATCGCGAGTTGCAAATACACTTATTTCCTTCAATGTATATTGAAGTTTCTGCATGGGAACTTCAACCGTGTATCGGTTTTTGTATAGCGAATCTTTCATGCAAATTTTCTTTACAATAAACCCTGTGGTTGAAAATAAAATCGTGTCTTGTTGTTTGGCCGAAATAGTGAATTTCCCTTCAGCGTCCGCGAAACTACCATTGTTGGTTCGTTTATTAATGACCATCAATTTTGGTAACGGCAACCTGCTGTCCTCTTTGTCGAAAGCCTTTCCAGTAATGATAACATCATTTTGGGCTGAAGCTTCAGCAAAACTGAAAAAAACTGCAAATAATAATAAAACCCGTTTATTTAAATGATGAATAAAGCTCAATTCCTTGATGATTAGATGCGCAAAGTTAGTCAATGTCTGCTTCTGCTTCTAATTGTTCTTCCCCCAATACCTCGTCAGTTATTTCTTCTGTTATTTTCTTTTTCTTGAAAATGTTTGCTTTCGATTCTTCTCTGCGTAACAGTCTTTCAATATTCTTTTGATGTGTTATCAATACCAAGATAGCAATGAGGAATGAAAAAATAATGAGAGAAGGCACTTTGGTTTTAAAAACAACAATAACAATGATTGGAAAAGCCACAGCAGCTATCATTGACGACAACGAAACATATTTTGAAATTAATAAAACGATTACAAAAATAAAGATAGAAATTAATGCTGCCATAGGATGCACAGCTAAGATAATGCCCAATAAAGTTGCTATTCCTTTGCCTCCTCTGAATGAAGCGAATATAGGAAAGATATGACCAACCAACGATGCTATTCCCAAAACGAGTTGAAGATTGATGAATTGGTTACTCCCTCTTTGGTAAATGCTGCAATAAGCAATGGAAACTGCAGCAAAACCTTTTAAAATATCAATAATCAAAACAGGGATACCTGCTTTTTTCCCTAGAACTCTAAAAACATTAGTAGAACCTGCATTTCCGCTTCCGTATTCGCGTACATCTATATTATAAAAATACTTCCCAATCCACACTGCCGATGGCAACGAACCAAGCAAGTATGCGAATATTAGAAATAATATATTATTGCTTGTAAGCATTATTCAGTCTTTTGCATTTTACGAACAAATTGTATCTTCTTTGTTGGCGGACAAACATTATAATAGTAGTTAGGTTCTTTTTTATCCTTATCTCCAGTTTTTTCGCGCTTGTCTGCTTTCATTTCCTTGATAGGTGTATTGAATGCCTCATTGGAGGATACCGCTAACATCGTTCCTCTTGTATAATTAAAGTAATACCAATGGGCAGCATCCAATTCAATATAAACAGTAAGGATGTCTCCACCACGTTTCTTTTCCAACTCAATTCGTCCATCCACAAATTTATTGATTTGCACCTTATTCATATTTCCAATTCCTATCTTACCAATTGACGTATACGAACGTGTTTCTTTGTTCCATTTCATCTTGATATCGTTTATCACCATTGTTTTTCGCAATTCTTCTGGAACCTTTTTCAATGATCCACTCAAATTCCATTGGGTGATGAGCTTATCAGCCGTTTCTTTACCAAGCATTTCTCGCATTCCTTTCTCGAACACGGGGCGACCGAAGTCCGTGCCTTTTAAGTCAGGAAAACCATTAATATCATCAGCCATCTTGTCCAATGAATTATCATTGAAGAAAAAGTCCAGCGATAAAATCATATCAAATGCCGTAGTATCTGGTATCAAAACATGGGTTGCACTTCCATAAGTTTCCATTTTTACTTGCCCAAAATCACCACCCAGATTTATTTTACCTTCACCGTAAACTGTACAATTGCTGGTGTTAAGGCTTAGATAATTTCCCGTTAACGAACGCTCCACCAACTTTTCCTTATTCGATATTCGATACTCGCGCGACAGTTTATCAAAGTATAAGAATCCTTCGGCTGGTAATACAAACACATCATTGGTCGACCGCCTTGGCGACATAAATGCCGAATAGAAATGCGTAGAGTCAGTGGTCACCATCATCGAAGCTGCAATAGGTCGTCCTGCCGCGCTCTTCGGTTCGGCAGGTACTGGAATATAAATGCTGTTCGGATTAATTTCCGACTCAAACTTTATCCACGTTTTAGGTATTGCTGTACAATCGTAAGTTAGGCGAGTAGCCCCATCAAATACCAAGAATTGCTTCGATGCTTGAAGTTTTACCTTTCCTTTGAATTCAAAGTTCGGACTCAATGTAAATTTCGAAGTATCGTTTATTTCTGTTTCCGCAAATGTTTGATAAATAGTATCCACATTTATGTTTTTAAAGAAGAATGTATTCTTTGCTTTCAACTCATCAATGTAGTCGTAATAGCCCGAACCAACATAGTTCCTTCGTGCATTTACATTCACCACACAGTTGTACAACGAATGGTATTTAGTTACCGAGTTGGCAATAATCTTCGAATTATTCAACGTACGCATCACCGCATCCTTGTCGATAATTACATTTCCACTATCCGGGTAGATACGCGCATCCGCCACAGGTATGTATTTCACATCAAGTGCTGTAATCCTATATTTACGCAAATCATATTTAGCTCGTGGCGACTGAAAGCGCAACGAATCTTGTTTAGGATGCACCGATATAAACTCTGGTCCTTCTAAGTCCAAATCAGCACCTGCATTCTGGTTTACTTTAGCTTTGTCAGCACCCAATTCAATCACACTTGCATCCATATACCATTTGAACTTATCCATAAAGCAGATGTACTGATTCACTGGAAACTTCACAATTGAACCTTTTCCATTCGACTTGAATTCTCCCAATCGTTTATCAAAATCTACATGCGAATTCACATTATTAGTGGAGAAGGCAAGTGCTGAAAATTCAACCGATTTTAAACTAAAGTTAGCCGTGTCCGAATCGAATGAATTAAACTTAAACTTAATCCATTTTGCATCAAGTTTAGCATTTACAAAATCCGATGTTCCTGTACCATAGAGTTGAGTAGGAGTCAGGGATAACCTTCCTGCAAACTCCGCTTGTCCATTGTATTGTTTAAACTTCTTTTCTTTATTATTGTAAGCATACATTACATCTCTCATTGGCATCCAGTGTATTTTTGCATCCTCAGCATGCACCTGCGGAAATTCAGGTTTGGCCTTCTGCTCCTTCACATCATAGGTTTGAGTAATGGCATTCGTGGAGTCGGGATAAAAGATAAAGTCATTCGATTTCGAAGTGGAAGTAATATAATCAAGTGTTCCATCGCCTCGCAAACCTTGATTACTGAGCTTGACAGAGCTGTTATAAGTTCCTTTTCCACCATACATTGCATAGCCTCCAGGAGGTGTCTGTGTCACAAATCCTAACGAATAATCCTGTTGTAGTGTCAACGTTTCTTTAAAGTTAGGGAATATACCTGCCGTTACCATCGTGCCTTGAAACCTCAATCCTTCGTTCGAGAAATTGTCCAAACTATCAATTTGGAAGGGCTCTAAGTGGAAATAAAACTTGTCCTTCGGATATTTTCCTCCCTGCACTTGCTTTTTATTGTAATAGGCATAAGAGTCTTTGAAACTATTAAAGATAGGGTATTGAGCAAAAGGTTTTCGTCCCGACTTGTTAGCAGGGTGGTCAATTTCCAAGTTACCATTTATGCTTTCAATCACCGTTTTTACTTTTAACAACGGATACTCTCCATACGGATCTTTCTCACGCGACTTTACCATCATTCGCAGCGAATCCACGTTTTTCAAATTGATAGTAAACTTATCATAATCGAACGAAAACTCTTTTCCAAAGAAATCGAAACGACCTGCATGCACCACCCCAGCAAACGTAAAATCTCTATTCTTCTTTAGTATAATCCGTTGTTCGGCCGGAAACACCACCACGTTTTGCGAATCACTCATCGATATTTTACCTACTCCGTATATCGTCATATCGTAATTCAAAAGGTTGATGCTTGCATTCTCCGAACCCCGAACCACCGATGGAAACTGAATCACATCAAAATCTATCCGTCCTGCTCTATCGGCTATATAGTCGAAAAGCTTATCGTTCACATGCACTTTATCGGCCTCAGCATCATACGTCAAAAAACCATACACCGACAGTCGCACAAGGTTGGGCCTTAAATCATAATTAGCCACTTTCAAAAACCGAGCATAATCATCTCCCAAGAAATCTCTCGAATCCTTATTCTTTTTTACAAAATCTCTTACCTGTATCAACGGATTCACCAAATCTATTCCCTGCAAATCATCATAGCGGTTGGCCCTGAAATACGAGTTCGACTCAAACAATGCATCTTCCGATGTGTTTCCTACCAACATCCTTAGGTCTATTTTTGGGTCGTCAATCTTCCAACTCAATTCCTCAAAATACATATCTATCTTGTGAAACGAATTGATAAATGGCGATTTCGATATACCCGCATTCGTTCTATTTAGCGACAGCATCCGTGTTTTAGTCATAAACCTGAAATTCAAACTCGGGTGAGTGATGGAATCCTTATCGAAATAAAACTTAATGTTCACCCCATCAGCAAACAACTTTTCCTCGGTTATCTCTATCAATTTAGCACCAATAATCAAGAAGCGTTTCCCTTCTCTATAAAACACCAATCGAGCATCCTCTTCCTTACTACCCGAGCCCAAAAACTTTGCTCCTCGTTGTGTAAATCCACCATCATAATCCACTCCTTTGGCTATATTCGGTATCTGCATTCGTTTGCTATACGACTCAAACCGAGGGTACGAAATATTATTCCCTTTTTCCGACACCACCTTTTCCGTTAGCTGACCTTGCAACGGTTTAGCAAAATAATTTTTGTTGTTAAACATCACCGAGTCGGCCGTTAAACCACTCGTTTTAAGCGTCACCGTATATTTCTTTAGGTCAGCCCACACCATGTTCTCTGCCAATCCCACACGTTTCCAATTCACCGTACCACCATTGCCCACAAACACTCCTTTGTAAGGATAATACACCCCACGCGTATTGTACACCACACCGCTATCGTTCTGATTATTAAAAATACGAAGATTCAAACTATTAAAAATCACTATCGGCACACTATCGTATTCGAATATATACTTGTTGCTATTCGAGGCATACGAGATAACAGCCGATTTGTAAAACGTGTTCGACTCAAACAAATTTTCACTCATCTCTAGGTAATCCGAGTAAAACTTAAGCACCTTTCCGTTCAGTATTTTGTTGATGCAGCTTTGCCAAGTCAAGAAATTATCCTCGCTTTGGTTCGAGTTCGCAAAGTTCATCACCGAGTTCAAATAGCTTTTATATTCAGGCATTATCCTCAGCTTCTTTTTTATCATCAAGTTGCACGTGCTGTAAGTTGCTTTCTTTAGGTTATCCGTATATTTTGGCGATTTCCACAGCAGCGTAAACTTTTCCATATAATCCCGAATATCCCTTTTGTCCATATTCGTGGCCTCAAGGGTCGTTTTTATTTCTTCCAGAAATTTTACAGGGTCTTCCGTATATTGTTTTATAGGGTTCAGCTGTGCATACGAGCCTTCACCCCAACACACCAATACTAAAAATAAAATTCCAAAACCTATTTTCCTCATGCCCATCATTTACCTTCTATTTCTGTCTGCAAATATAATAATATCTCATTCCATTAACGCCTTTTACTCCTTTTGTGAAAAACTTTTGAAACTTACCTCCACTTATCCCATTTTATTTCATTTATTTTGTTCATGGTTTAAAAGGTAGATAAAAAAACAAAATTCTTAACAATCATTTAGTGAAAATTAGCGGGCAACAACATCCATCAAAAAAGAAAACTAAAAACTCGGTGATAAAAAAAACAATAACCATAGTAGCAATAAGTATTTACTTTATAATTATTGCAACTTCATTTATCAGTCCCAAAGGAATGATGTTATTCCCCTATCGATTAAAAGATAAATGGGGGTATTGCCGTATTTATGACAAAAAAATAATCATTCCCTGTACCTATGATGAAGCATTTCCATTTCCTCAATTCCTTGCAATGGATGGATTGGCTAGGATAAAAATAAATAATAAATTTGGTTTTATTAATTTGGATGGTACATTAGTAATACCTGCAATATATGACGATGCAGAAGATTTTGGAATGGATAGCACCTATAGTGTAAGAGTAAAAAAAGAGAATCAAATACTATATATTGACAACACAGGAAAACAAGTTAAAGCACCTGCAAAACAATTCGGTTTTTGCGGCACTGGCCGTGAAATTGGAAGCATCCGTATAGGCAAAATTTTTAAAGCAAAAAACGGTAAATTCGGTTTATTACAATTTATTCAACACAACACAAGCTCCGATACAATCATAAAACCCATTTACGATAGCATTTTAAAACCCGAAAATTCCGAATATTACACTGTTGTCTTAAATAAAAAAAGAGGATATATTGACAGTTATCATAAAATAATTCTTCCCGATGAATATGATGAAATAGCAAAACTCATAAGCTACTATCCTCATATTCCTGACAAAACACCCGTTAAAGACCGTTACGACTATTCAGGATTTACAGTAAAGAAAAAAAAATTAACCGGTTTTAAAGATTGTATAAACAGATTAATTATTCCCCCAAAATATCTTGATATAAAATATTACCACGACACTTTTTGTTTACTCATGGTAAAAACAACCGACAACAAAACAGGATACGTAAATTTAAGAAACGGAACAGAGTTTTTTGAAAATTAAAATAATGAAAAAAATCCTCCTCCTTTTATTTTCCTTCCTTCATTGTTCGCAATTTTTTTGTTTAGCTCAATGCAACCTTGTACCTAACCCGAGTTTTGAAATTGTAACTGATTGTTCAAACGGTGTTAATGGAATATTTTTGAACCATTCTCCACCTTGGGATAGTCCTACCGATGGTAGTCCAGATCTATTTAATTCATGCTCTATATATTCTGGCACAAATATTCCTTCAAATTTTGAAGGATTTCAACATCCACACTCAGGTAGTGGATACGGTGAAATTTCTACTATTTTTCCTGCTTACAATGGGCAAAGAGAGTATGTTCAGGTAGAATTAGACAGTTCTTTAATAATCAATAATACTTATTGCATTAGTTTTTTTGTTAACCTTTCTGATTCTGCAGAATTTGGTACCAATAATATTGGTATCTATTTTTCAACAACTCATACGTATCAAGGAGGTTTTCAATATTTGAATTTTGTACCTCAAATTAATTACTCAAGTATCATAAGTGACACAGCCAACTGGGTAGAAATATCAGGAACGTATACAGCACAAGGTGGAGAACGTTATATCATAATTGGAAATTTTTACCCAGATGCTTTAACTGATATTTTTACAATACCAACCAATTACACGAGAACCTCTCACTTCAGTTATTACTACATAGATGATGTAGATGTACATCGGTGTACATGTAATGTAGGTGTTGATGAATTAAAAAATGATATGTCTTTCCATCTTTCCCCCAACCCATCAGCCGCCCTATTTACAATAAGTTCAGCAGCAAAAATAAACCAAATAAAAATCTCAAATATGTTAGGAGAAGAAATAAAAACAATCAACAACGCTACAACCATTGATTTAACAGAATATACAAACGGAATCTATTTTGCAGAAATCAAAACAGAGAAAGGAATCACAAACAAAAAATTAATAAAACAATAAAAAATCCCACTCTTTCTCAGAGCAGGATTTTTTAGAATTTAGTACTTAGTCCCGAAGCTTCGGGATAGATTTTAGTATTTAGATTTTAGTATTTAGTACTTAATACTTAATACTTAATTACATTGGTTGTTGTAAGTCCAACGGTATCGTTTTATTCGTCACCGCATCCCCATTCACAGCAAAGCTTTCACCACTCACCAACGTTACAGTTATCAAATAAGTAGTCGGCCTCAAACCCTTCAATTCATATTTAAAATCCTTACCACTTTTCACCGTTTTTCCTCGTTTACCAGCTATCGAAGGCTTTGCTTTAATCTTAGCATCCGCCTCACCAATGCCCAATTTATTCAACACCTTACCTACTATCAACGTATGCAACTCATCATTTCTTATCCTTTTAATAATAGTAGAATTTGTATAATCCTTCAATTTCGTTTTATTCTTAATCTTATACAACCGTTTACCATCCCCCCATATCGCTTTAATATCCGTCAAAAAATCATTAATCAAACCAATATTCGCCACCACCAAAGCTGCCCTCTCATTCTCTTTCGCATTCTGCGCAGCATTATCATCAAATATACTCTGCTTCACATCAGCCAGCAAAGTCTCATCACCTGCCGGATAACCTGCCGTATTCAATGCTGCCAAATTATTAGTAACATTTTTCAACAACGTGCTCAACGCAGCATTCAAACCCTCCGCATCTCCCGAAGCCACCTTCTTTCTCACACCACTTATCCCAAAATCCTTCACCCCAACAGTCAATCCCACAGCATCCTCCACATACCCCTCCAACAAGTTCATGGTCGACCTCAACCCCAAAATCGAATTCGTCAATCTCAGCGTTATCACCTTCAATTCACTCGTCAATACCACCGGGTTTACAATTGCGTTCACCGCCACTGCCTTCGCCTGCAAAGCAGTCAAAAAAGCAGGAGTATACTTCGAAGTCTTATACGCCTTGAAATCCGCATAGTCCCTTATGTAGCTATCAATCGTAAATTGTCCAATAGTTGGAATTTCTTCCAATCTAGCCTTAATAATAATTCTTACAGTTGTCATAATTGTATGTATTTAAAGTTTTACGAAAACAAAATTAATTCATATCCTATAATCAAATCAAATTTTTTATATGATTCTCGTCATGTTTTTATCAAGTCGGCCTATCTTAAAATTTTCAAATCCTCGTAAATCTAAATTATAAAATCCCACCCCATCTTCCGTCACCCCTCTCCTCGGAGATGGGCTGGGGGTGAGGTCTTACCACAATCTTCACGTATCTCCCCCTCTATGGTGGAGAGGGGCTGGGGGTGAGGTCACTTTTGATGAGCTAGGGGTGAGGTCTTTTCAATCCCAGTCCCTGCCAAGCCCAAAATAATACAACGGAGACTTACCATAATGCAGCGGAGACTTACAATAATACAGCGGAGACTTACCATGATACAACGGAGACCTACCATGATGCAACGGAGACCTACCATGATGCAACGGAGACTTACCATGATGCAGCGGAAGCTTACCATGATGCATCGGAAGCTTACCATGATGCAGCGGAAGCTTACCATGATGCAACGGAGACTTACCATGATGCAGCGGAAGCTTACCATGATGCAGCGGAGAGTAAAATGATGCTGTTTTTAACGTTTTTAAACCAATTTTTCCCTTTTTCACCACCGCACACGCAAATTTCACCACAGCCATTCTCATAGCCATAATGTTTTTTAACCAAAATCTTAATAGAAAACCCGAAACCTAAACCAGCAACAATTACCTGCTGTACATTTCCTTCAATTTGCTCACCGTATAATCCACCTCTTCCTTCGTATTGTATTTGCTAAACGAAAACCGCACCGAAGGTTGATTCATCTCCACACCCAAAGCCTGCAACACATGCGAGCCCTTATCACTTCCACTCGTACAAGCACTTCCTCCCGAAGCAGCTATACCAGCTATATCCAAACTAAACAAAAACATCTCGGCAGTATCCGTTTTCGGAAACCTCACACTCAGCACCGTATATAAATTATTCTCCAAACACGAACCATTAAATTCCACTCCCGGTATCGCAGCCCGCAATTCGTCCACCATATATTGCTTCAGCCCGCTTATCTTCTCCCTCACCTCATCCATGTCGCGCATCGCTATCTCCAAAGCCTTCGCCAAACCTATAATGCCATACAAATTTTCAGTTCCTCCCCTCATGTTTCGCTCCTGCGAACCTCCGTGTATAAAAGGTCGAATCTTCACATCACCATTAATATAGATAAAACCCACACCCTTCGGCCCATGAAACTTATGAGCAGCACAATTAATAAAATGAACCTTCGTCTTCTGCAAATCCAAAGCATAATGCCCCATCGTTTGCACCGTATCCGAATGAAAAATGGCATCATATTGTGCACAAAGGTCGCTCACTTCCTTCATCGGAAGCAAATTCCCTATCTCATTATTCGCATGCATCAACGATACCAGCGAACGCACATTCCCCTTCAACAATTCTTCCAAATGATTCAAGTCGATATGCCCATTCTTTGTCAAATTCACAAAACTTAGCTTTATCAACCCTTCCTCTTCCAACACCTCCAACGTATGCAACACCGCATGATGCTCAATGCGCGAACTAATAGCATGTTTTATTCCCAAATCATGAACACTACAGCGTATCGCCATATTATTAGCCTCCGTTCCTCCCGAAGTAAAAAACAATTCCGATGGCGAAACGTTCAATAGCTTTGCCACCGATTTGCGCGCCATCTCTATTGCCGACCGAGTCTTCCGCCCATAAGCATGTATCGATGATGGATTACCGAAATGCTCAGTCATGTATGGCAACATGGCATCAAGCACCTCCTTGTCTAATGGAGTAGTAGCAGCGTTGTCTAAATATACGTTCATTTTTTTTGAGATATGCTTTCCGTTCAAAAGCAAGTTTAGTTTATAGTTGAGTTTTGAGTTTAGATATTAGTATGCGTATTCCTTTCTTATGCGTTTATTTGTTGACTTTTGATACACTCTCGGATGTCGGCCATTATTTTTTTAGCAAGATTATCAGCCGTAGTTTCACTTTCGCTTTCCGAGTAAATACGAATAATAGGTTCAGTATTCGATTTGCGCAAATGCACCCATTCCTTCTCGAATTCTATCTTCACACCATCCACCGTATTCACAGGTTGTTTCTTATATTTCTCTTTTATATCATTTAATATAGCATCCACGTTTATTTCCTTCGTCAATTCTATTTTATTTTTCGAGATATGATAATCAGGAAACGAAGAACGCAACATCGAGCAGCTCTTTCCGTACTTCGCCAAATGCGACAAGAACAAAGCAATACCAACCAAAGCATCTCTTCCGTAATGAAGCTCAGGCAATATTATTCCACCATTCCCTTCACCACCTATGATGGCATTAGTTGCTTTCATTAGCGTCACCACATTCACTTCGCCCACAGCCGATGCAGCATAACTGCCACCATGTTTCTCCGTTACATCCCTCAATGCACGAGTTGATGATAAATTCGATACCGTACCACCTTTTTCACCAGCACTCATTTTGCTTAACACATAATCAGCACAAGCCACCAGCGTATATTCCTCACCAAACATTTCTCCATCTTCGCAAACCAATGCCAATCTATCCACATCCGGGTCCACAACTATACCAAGGCTGGCATTTTCTTTCTTCACCGCTTTTGCTATGTCTCTTAAGTTCTCTGGCAATGGTTCAGGGTTATGCGGAAACTCACCAGTAGGGTCGCAATAAAGCTTCACCACTTTCTCCACACCCAATGCCTCGAGCAATTGAGGTATCACGATACCTCCCGTAGAGTTTACACAATCAATCACCACTTTAAATTTAGCCGCACGTATTGCAGCCACATCCACTAACGATAATGCAAGTATCTTATCAATATGTTTTTTGAAATAAGTATCGTTCTTCGTTACTTTCCCTAACGAATTCACATCAGCAAAGCTGTAATCATCGCTATCAGCAATTTTCAACACTTCCTCGCCTTCTTTCTCGTTAATAAATTCACCCTTTGAGTTCAATAGTTTAAGCGCATTCCATTGTTTTGGATTATGACTTGCCGTAAGAATAATTCCTCCATTTGCTTTTTCCTCCGGCACAGCAATCTCCACAGTAGGCGTAGTCGACAAACCAATATCTACCACATCCACACCCATACCTTGCAAGGTACCAATCACAATGTTGTTCATCATTTCCCCCGAAATACGAGCATCCCTGCCAATAACTATTTTTATTTTGCTTTTTGTTCCGCTTTTTGGTGTATCGTTTTTCGATTTAATAAATGTTACAAATGCAGCTGTAAACTTTACCACATCCAGCGGACTCAATCCTTCTCCTGGTTTACCACCTATCGTCCCTCTTATTCCCGAAATTGACTTAATTAATGACATTCTTTATTTTAAAATTGTTATTTAAACGTAGATTAACATTTATAGTGTCTCAAAAAAGGTGATTGCTCACTTCTTTTTCCCTCACTATTAATGTGTTTTTCTTTTTTTGGAATGCAAATATAAATCTTTACCCGCTTATATGGGTCAATTAATTCTCAACAATCATAAAAATCGTCTGTTAAAAACAATTCTGCCAAGCATACTTGTATTTTTACTACTTTCGCTTAATTTTTTAAAAAAAAGACTGTTTCGGAAGTACCCAGTTATTATTAAATAAAACTTTTGAAAGATGAAAATGGACGAATTTGAAGAGAAGGAAAGGAAGAGAGTGTTGGATTTAGTACATCGCTTCGAGGAAATGTTGGTGAAAGGAAACCAATACTATTTCGAAACCGAACACTTAGAAGATATTATTGATTTTTATTTCGAAAAAAACGCACCAAAGAAAGGTTTATTGGTGGTTGATTTCGCGTTGAAACAATATCCGTTTGCCACTGTATTTTTATTGCGCAAAGCGCAACTACTTGCAGCTAACAACCAAAGCCAGAAGGCACTTGAAGTGCTTTCGTATGTCGAAAGTGTGGAACCTCTGAATCCTGAAATGTTCATGACCAAGGGTTCAATTTATAGTTTGATGAGTCTATCGGACCAAGCCATTGAAAATTTCAAAAAAGCAGCCGAATATTCCGATGATGTGGAAGATATTTATCTAACCATCGCTATGGAATACATGAATTCGAACCGTGCAGGCGATGCCATCTATTATTACAAAAAAGTATTGGCCGAACATCCTGATAACGAAATTGCCATTTACGAACTTGCGTTCTGTTTCGACTTGAACGACCAGTTGGAAGAGTGTGTTCGTTATTACACCGCCTTTGTTGAAGAGCAGCCATATTCGGCTAGTGCTTGGTTCAACCTCGGTGTTACCTATAATCGCTTAGAAAAATATGAGGATGCCATCAAAGCGTATGATTATGCCATCCTTATTCATGAAGAGTATTCGTCCGCGTATTTCAACAAAGCCAATTCGTTGGCGGCTCTCAACCGTTTGGATGAAGCCATTGAAGTATATAAAGAAACAATGAAGCATGAAGAGCCCGATGCCCTTACTCATTATTATATGGGCGAGTGTTACGAGAAAAAACACGATTACGAAACGGCTTTGAAGCAATATTTCAAGTCCATTGCCATCGATTCGAAATACCCTGATACACAAGCGGGCATTGCAGTGGTGCTTGATGCCTTGGGTCGTCCGAGCGAAGCTGTGCATTACATCAAAAAGGCCATCGAACTAGAAAAAGAGAACCCTGAATACTGGCATATATTGGGGCAGATTCAGAAAAAGTTGCTGTTTTATGAAGATGCCGAGCTTGCCTTCAAAAAATCAATCGAACTTGATTCTGACGACTCGCAATTGTGGCTTGATTATGCCGATTTGTTGTTCGAACAAGAAAACAAAAACGGTTCTTTAGAGATATTGGCCGAAGGCATAAAAAATCATCCTCAAAATGCAGCATTGCAATACCGCATTTCGGCTTGTTTGATGAGCATTGGCCAGAAACAAGAAGCCTTAAGCTTTTTACATACTGCCCTCAAGCTCGATTACGACAAGCATTCGGAATTGTTTGCATACATTCCACAATTAAAAGAGAACACGAGTATAACCGACTTAATAGAGTCATATAAAAAATAGTATGAATTTTACCTTACCTTATATACCCGAGCGACCCGCCAAGCCTAGAACAAGTGGAATAACAATGATGATGGACAAAGGCCTTAGCATTCGTCAGGTGGAAGATTTTTTATCAGTAAGTAGCGATTTGACAGATGTGGTGAAGCTAGGATTTGGTACTTCGTTCGTGACAAAACAACTGGAACAAAAAATAAAGCTTTACAAAGAAGCCGGAATGAAGATCTATCTTGGCGGTACTTTATTCGAAGCCTTTGTAATACGCAATATGTTTGACGATTATCGAAAATTGATAACCAAATTAAAGCTCGATTGTGCTGAAGTATCCGATGGTTCGATAGACATGAATCATAACAAGAAATGCGAATACATAAATATGCTTGCAAAAGATTTCACGGTGTTTTCGGAAGTGGGTTCGAAGGAAGCAGGTATTATCATTCACCCTGCCAAATGGGTATCGATGATGAATGCTGAGCTCAAAGCGGGTTCGTGGAAGGTGATTGCCGAAGCGCGTGAGAGTGGAAATGTAGGTATTTACCGTTCGAACGGAAACGCGCATACCATACTCATCAATAAAATACTAGCCAAAGTAAAACGCGATGACATTTTGTGGGAAGCTCCTCAAAAAGCTCAACAAGTATGGTTTGTGAAGCTGCTGGGTGCTAATGTAAACCTTGGTAACATATCGTTTGACGATGTTATTCCGCTCGAAACATTGCGTCTTGGACTGCGTGGAGATACCTTTTTTACTTTTTTGCCTACTGAATTGAAACAAAAAACGTTCAAACAAAACTCAAAAGCATAATAAAATCACCCTAAACCTTAAACATGCATCAATTAACTGTACAAAAACTGAAAGAGTGGAAAGACTCCAACACTGATTATCAATTAATCGACATCCGCGAAGAACATGAAGTAGACGACCTCTCGATGGGTGGCGAACACATCCCAATGGGCGAGATTATGGGCAAATTAGATCGGATTTCGAAAACAAAACCAGTGGTTATTCACTGTCGCATTGGTAGCCGTTCCACTGCGGTGTGCAATGCCCTCTATGTGGCGGGTTTCGACAATATATACGACCTCCAAGGTGGCATTTCCGAATGGGTGCGCTCCATCGAACCATCCTTGGCTAAAAAATAAATCCTGCCGAAAAGGTTCGTCAATAGGAATTTCAACAATAATAACAGTATTCATCATCAATAGTTATCATGCTCGATTTATTCAAACATATTTTACATCTCGATTTCGATTGGTTGTTTCAAAACTATGGAACAGCCGTGTATTTTATTCTCTTTTTAGTTATTTTTGTTGAGACAGGATTAGTGGTAATGCCCTTTCTACCGGGCGATTCGCTGCTGTTCACGGCAGGTTTGTTTGCCAATCAAATCAATAAAACATCGGGCGAACCGTATCTCAACCTTACGTATCTCCTTGTTTTGCTAATGATAGCAGCCGTTGTGGGCGACAACCTCAATTATTGGATTGGCCGAAAGATTGGGCTACACGTGCTACACATCAAATGGAAGGGCAAAAGCATTGTGAAACAAGAATACCTCGACAAAACCCATTCGTTTTATGAAAAGTACGGAACCAAAACCATTATCATGGCGCGCTTTGTGCCCATTGTGCGAACCTTTTCGCCTTTTGCAGCCGGCATTGCCGAAATGACCTATCGCAAGTTCGTTTCGTTCGACATCCTTGGCGGAGCCCTATGGATAGGCTCGCTTACCATAGCTGGCTATTTCCTTGGCGAGATTGAATGGATTAGAACTCACATCGAACTAGTGGCACTTGTCATTATATTTGTGTCGGTGCTGCCCATCTTGCTCGAAATTGTAAAAGCAAAGCGCAATAAAGCATAATCCCCTCAAAATACTGTTCTCCGAAAGCCAAATTCTGTTCGTTTGGGTCAATTTTTCTCGTGTAATTTTGAAAAAAATGGACAGAATTTCAGAAAAAATGGACAGAATTTCGAAAAAAATGGACAAAATTCTTGGAAAAATGGACAGAATTTTACAAGAAACGAACAGAATTCTTGAAGAAACGGACAGAATTTTACAGGAAACGAACAGAATTTAATGCGAGAAGAACAGAATTTATTTTCATGTCTAAATCAATGAGATAAGAACGGTTAATTAAATAGATAACTTAATAAAATAAAGAACCATCAGCCACAAAAAAAAGCCGAACACGTTCGGCTTTTCTTTATTTAGCTCCCAATTCGAGCTGCACCTTGTTCATTAGTTCCAAAAAAGTTTCACTCTCTTGAGCCCCCGAAATAGCATACTTTCGGTCGAAAACAAAAAATGGCACCCCCGTAACACCAATCATTCGGGCCACCTCCATATCCTCATTCACCTCCTGCATATATTGTTCCGAGTCGAGCATTGCCCTTACTTTTTCTTTGTCAATGCCAATGTTTTCGCCTATTTGGCATAGGGTATCCACATCAGCCGTGTTTTTTCCATCTGTAAAATAAGCCTTAAAAAGGGCTTCTTCCGCCTCATCTTGCAATTTGAATTGCTTCGCGAGGTGCGAAAACCTATGCGCATCAAACGAATTAGCCACCACCGCCTTATCGAAACGATATTCCAAACCAACCTTTTCGGCAAGTTTAGTAACGCGTTCGTTCATCTGCTTAGCCTGTTCAAGGCTGAAACCCTTACGTTCGGCCAGAAACTCATGAATCGTTTTGCTTGCATCCGTCACTATACTAGGGTCGAGTTGAAAGCTTTTCCACTCAATTTCTACCTCCTCGCGGTGGTCGAACTGCTTGAGAGCGGCCTCAAACTTGCGCTTCCCGATGTAACAAAATGGGCACATCACATCACTCCAAATCTCTACTTTCATTCTTTATTTATCTTCTTTAATTAATTTCAATCCCTTGGTCCATCTCACTATTTGTTTTAGCAAGCCTTCCATTGCTTTGTGCGAAGTTTCGTTTGGCAGAAATTCGCCTTTCTCATTAATCAGTTGAGTGAAAAAAGGAAAGTTAACGCTTTGCGAAATAGGCACCATGCTCAATGTCGAAAGGTCAGCTTTCAAGGCGTTAGCAGCTCTTGTACCAGCCGAAACGCCACCATAACTAACAATACCGGCAGCTTTGTATCCCCACTCGTGAACCAAGTATTCCAGCGCATTGCGCAATGGAGCAGGGTAGTTGTAGTCGTATTCGGCAGTCACAAAAACAAAAGCATCTGCGTCATCAATCTTTGCACTCCATTGTTTGGTATGTTCGAGCTCGTATTTACGCATCATCGGATGGTTGGCTTCGTTCATTAGGGGTAGATTTATCTCACCCAAATCCAATACTTCCACCTCAAAACCCCCAAATTGTTTGGCTTTTTCGGCTACCCAATTAGCTATTAATGGTCCTTTTCTACCCGGACGAACTGTTGACGAAATGATTTTTAATTTATACATATTTAGTTTTTATTTAATAAGGTTCGAAACGAAAAAAACTTCTACCGAAACAAGTTTCAGCAGAAGTTTTTTCGGATAATTAATTATAGTTTTTAACTAGTTTTTTGCAAACTCAGCATTTGCAATGATGATGATTTCATCGCTCAACATAGCAGTTGGCATTGAAGCTCCGATAGCGAAATCGCTACGTTTCAAAGTACCAGAAATTTTGAATCCAGCAATGTTCTTTTTAGTCATTGGATGAACACCCGTTCTTGCAATTGCATCTAATTCTACTGATTTTGTAACACCGTGCATGGTAAGATCACCAGTTATTTTGTAAAGGTTATCTTTTACTTTTTTGAATGATTTACTTTTGAAAGTAAGGGTGCCAAATTTAGCTGCATCAAAAAAGTCAGGGCTTTTTAAGTGTGTATCTCTTTGGTCGTTCTCCGTATTGATAGAGTTCACGTCAGCACTCATTTCAACTATTGCATCCGAGAAATCGTCTTTTGAAGAAGTAACGGTTGCGTCAAATTTTTTGAACCATCCTTCTACTTCCGATACTGCTAAGTGAGTAACGGTGAAACCCAATTTAGCATGTGCTTTGTCTAATGACCATGTTGTGTTTTCTACTGGTTTAAATGCTAATAAAGCTACAGCTGATGCTGCGATAAAAATTAATTTTTTCATTCTTTTAATTCTTTTAATTGTTTTTACTGTTTATTTATTATTTACTGTTTCCATTAACTTTATCTTCTATTAAGGAAGATGCCAAACTATAAAGTGCTATACTTCTTTATAGTGTCATTTCACTAACAAACGAAAAGTTTTTTTGTTTAGCGGTACAAAAGTAACTATATTTGCTAACCAAAAGTAAGTACTTACTTATAGTATAGTACTATACTTTGGTATAGAACCATTAAATTAGTATGACAATGATAAAAAAGAAAGAAGTTAAAACCTATAGCGAATGCACTAAAGCGATACTTCCGGTACGTGATGCTTTAGATATTTTGAGCGGTAAATGGAAACTACCAATTATTATTTCTTTAACATTTGGTAACAAACGTTTCAGCGAAATGAAAAAAGAAATTCCTGGAATTACCGATAGAATGCTCTCGAAAGAACTCCGTGATTTGGAAGTGAACCAATTAGTGAAGCGCACGGTGTACGATTCGGTACCGGTGATAGTAGAATACTCGATGACACATGATGGGAAATCTTTAGAACCCTTAATTGATGAGCTACGCGACTGGGGAATACAGCACCGCAAACGTATTACAGGGAAACATAAATAACATTCAACAGAGGTTTTCGTTCTGTCGTGGAACAAGAAAAGATGTTTAATCGTAAAAATACTAGTTCAATCATAGTGTGAGTTGAATAATTATTCTACATTTGCCACCTAATAACCTAATTTAATATATATGAAAAAACTAATTACACTAGTATCTGTTGTTGCGCTGAGCATAACAATAGCAAAAGCAGATGATTTAAATTTGAATGGATTTAAATTGAAACCAACAGGCGAAACGTCTTTGTTTGGAGTTAAGAAAAAAGGTAGTGATCGCGGTGGCGATGGCATCAAAGGGAAAATCATTATCCATGCTGGTATTGGCTTGAACTTGTTCAAAACTAACTTAGATGTTCGATACAGACTAAGTACTGCATGGGATGGAGCTGGTACTTATCCAACCATCAAACAAAGTCCGATGATTAACCTTGGTCTTGATTATGGTTTAGGTAAAAAATTCTCTTTGGGTGCTGCGTTCGGTTACCAAACTGCAACTGCTACTTTGGATGATGGTTATGGAGATCCATTAATCGACAAATGGACTCGTATTCATTTTGCATTCCGTGGCGATTACCACATTATTGCAACTGATAACGTGTGTTTGTATACTGGATTAAAAGTAGGATACAACATGTACAAAGTTACGACTAATATTGCTGCTCCTTTTGCTGATACTTATATTTCAGAATTGAGCAAACCATCTGCTATCAGTACTCAAGTTCACTTTGGTTTCTCTTACTTCTTCGCAAGTACAGTGGGTATCAACGCTGAGGCTGGAATTGGTTACGGAGGTCCGTACATTATGGCTTTAGGAGTTACAGCTAAGTTCTAAGCATACACTTCAATAAAAAAAGCGGTTTCAGCAATGAAACCGCTTTTTTTTGCGTTATTATTAACCTCTTATTCTTTCTCTTTATACACGTAGCAAGAGTTTTTGAGCAAATGCATGGAAATGTCGAACTTCTCATTTTCATCCAATATATTGAAATCGCGGCTCATCAAACCAAATCCTTCATCAAAACCAATAAGTGTAGTGGCCGCAAAATTGATGGTTTCGAGGGCCAATTCGCGCAAGTGAATGCAACCTTCGCTACCGCCTATGCGTTGCGAAACGCTTCGCGTGATGCCTCTTTCTATTTTAAGCCCCACCAGTTGTTTGGCTTTTAGCGCCACCACAGGGCAAGCCGCATGCGGATGACTTGCAAATTCGCTTTTGGCATTGGTTATCATTTTCGAAACAGGGTCGATGTGGATGTTCAATCTAATCAGGTGATAGGGGTCTAAAAAAGTGGCTTCGAGCATCAGGTGCCCGTTTTCCAATTCAAATGCTTCGATACCGATATCGCGTTTCGATACCAATCGTTTCACCGGAATGCGGTCTTGTTTCGAGTATAATTCAGTGTTTTTAGGTTCTTCCATTTGTTTTCGTATTAAATTTTTCGCAAAGATATTAATTTAAAAGCTAGAACTTGTTGTGGTTTCTTAGCAATTTATTTCGATGCCTCGATGATTTGTGTATTAAGGGAGGCTCGGCAGTAATTCGTCTCCGTTCGGCAGTAAGTGACCTCCGTTCGGCAGTAAATGATGTCCGTTCGGTAGTAAGTGACGTCCGTTCGGCAGTAAGTGACGTCCGTTCGGCAGTAAGTGACGTCCGTTCGGCAGTAAGTGATGTCCGTTCGGCAGTAAATGATGTCCGTTCGGCAGTAAATCATCCATACCTCGAAGTAAATCAGCCCTATCAACCTAAATATCAGCAGTTTTGAAGCCTAAAATAAAGAGCCATTTTTTCAAAAATGGGCTATTTTTCAGAAAAATGATACAATATTATGGTATAAAAGGAGGAATTTTTAACGAATCAAGGTGACTCTACCCAAAAACTTATGGTTGTTGCCCGTATCATCGGTAAGGGTTACTTTCCAAACGTAAACATCCATTTGCGAAAGCTGGCCATCGTTAGCGGTGCGGCCATTCCAGCCTTTGTCGGGATTGGTGGTATTGTAAACAATGTTTCCCCATCGGTCGAATATCCACATATTGAAAGTCGACTTGTCCCAACCACTGCCTTTCGGGATAAATACAGCATTATGCTCGTCATCATTAGGGGTGAAAGCGTTAGGCGCATAAAAAGTAAAACTTCCATCGATGATGATTTGGTGCACCACTGTATCCTTGCAACCATTGGCATTGGCAGCAATCAAAGTCACCGGAAAGGTTCCTACGGATGTGTAAATATGGTCGGGGTTGGTTAAGGTTGATATTGCATTATCACCAAAATACCAAAGCCAAGAGGCCGAACCATTGGTCAAATCGGTAAAAAACACATCCGCATTTTCGAGCGAAGTTTCGGTAACATTGCTTGTAAACGAAGCATTAAAAGGAGCAGGGTTAGCAAGGTGAACACAAGCCGTATCGGTGCATCCATTGTTGTCGGTGGCCGTAACACAGTAATTGCCTGCACCCAAATTATTGTTCGTACTACCAATAGTTCCATTGCTCCATAAATAATTGTATGGGCTAGTACCTCCACTAACACCAGCCGTGGCCGTTCCGTTAGTAAATCCATAACAAGAAATAGGAGTAGAAGTGATAGATGCTACAATGTTACCAACGTTTACCACCGTGGTGGTAGCGTAGTAAGTGCAGGTGTGGGCATCGGTTAAGGTTAATGTATAATTGCCAGCCGCTAAGGGCGAAGCATTAGCAGTGGCAATGCTTCCGGGCATCCATAAATAAGTGTAAGGAGAAGTTCCACCCGAAGCCACCACCGAAGCAGCACCGTTATTCAATCCACAATTGCTAGGAGTTGGGGTAACCACACCCGTCAAAGCACTAGCAGGCTGAGTTACCGAAGTGGTTGTACTTGCTGTACATAAATTAAAATCGGTGATGGTAACGAAATACGTGTTAGCGGTTAAACCAACAGCATTAGCAGTAGTTCCACCCGAAGGCAACCAAGTATAAGTATAAGGCGCAGTACCACCAGCACCTATTGCCGATGCCGTGCCATTGTTGCCGCCAAAACAATCGACTGCTGTATTGGTAGCATTTACTGATAAAGCCACCAAAGGTTGAGTTACAGTGGATGTAGCCGTACCCGTACATCCTGTATTATCGTTCACCGTTACGGTATAAGTTCCTGCAATCAAATTATTATAAGTGGCAGCATTCCCGCCACCTGTCCAGGTGTATGTATAAGGACTTGTTCCTCCATTGGGCGTAGCCATTACACTTCCATTGTTTCCACCAAAGCAAGTTACCGGAAGAGACGTGGTGGCAACCGTCATAGCTGCTGATGGCGTAATCACAGCTGTTGCCGTTGCCGAACAACTAGCCACAGCCGATACCGAAACGGTGTAAGTGCCCGGTGCCAAGGATGAGATACTTGCAGTTGATAAAGCACCCGGCATCCAATTATAAGTTACTGTACTTGCGTTGCCAGTAACCGCAGCCGTGGCAGTACCATTGCTCGAACCTGGACATCCTGAACTAGTCACAGCTGTTGTAACACCGAGTATAGACACGGGCAAAGTGACGCTATTAGCAGCATTGCATGGGCCACTCGAAGTAAGTGTTACATTATAAGTTCCTGCCGCAGCATACGTATGCGAAGGGTTCTGAGTGGTGGAAGTTGCGCTGCCATCACCGAAATTCCAAAGATAACCACTAGGGCATAAGCCCGATGTATTCGTGAAATTAACGGTATTACCACCTGCACATGCAAACGTAAAGTTGGCCGAGTTGGCAGGAGCATTGTCAATGAAAATATCATCAATAGCAATGCCATCAAAAGCGTTGCAAGTAGTGCCCGAACCAAAAAGAAAACGAAAACGAACCGAGGCATGACCAGCCAAATTGCTCATGCAATGTTTAGCTGTAACCCAACCACCGCTGCCATTGGTGCCAAGACAAGTATTTCCTCCCGAAGGGAAATTATTACCAATTCTTCCTGACCATCCATTTTTAGGATTCACTCCTGTAAGGTAATTAATCGAAGCATAATTGTACCAATGATCATTCAAGCAATCCACAGGGTCGTTAACAGCGCCCACATTCGACCATGATGTTCCGCCATTGAATGAATATTGAAGCACCATTCCATCGTAGTGGTATTCATCTTCCCAAAATATTTTAAATGAAATCCAAGGATAATTTAAGGTAGTAAAATCGAAGCAAGGACTCATCAACCAAGCCAATTCCGCATCGTTGTAAGATGAGCCTGTTAGCCCACCAACCATCCACGATTTCACTCCACCACCAGCAGTATTGATAGTAGGATGAGCAGGAGTTCCCCATGCCCAATCACTGTTTGTTCCTCCCGTTGTCCATGCTGCTGATGCTTCAAAACCTTGAGAATAGGGAAAAGTAGAGATGACAGTGCCACATTGGGCGTTGGCTTTAACTCCTATGATTAATAGGAAATAAAAAACAAGTATTTTAAAATTGGTTACCAACTTTCAAAAGATAAAATTCAGAAGCGGTTAAGAAGTCTTATCTATAATGGATAATTTCTTTAGGGTGTTCACTTTTATTGTTGCAAAAGTAAGCTAATTGGCGAATTAAATTATTATACCACTGTTACTTTATTGTAAAGTAATCAACAAAGTCGATGAACAAAAAAAATCCTGCAACTAAAACAAGCTACAGGATTTATAAGAGGAAGAAAATTCGATTTATTTCTTTGTTTTTTCGTTACCAGAAAATTCGAATTTCTTTTTTTCAACACCGTTCTTCCTTTGAACCACAGTGCCTTCAATATCATAATTAGTAATGGTGGCATCCCAAGCAGCTTCATCTTTTTCTTTCGAATAATTTCCTTCCACTTTCAACAAACGCGATTCGGTTTCGTCCTCGTTATAGGTAGAGTCGAGATTAACTTTATAAGTAGCACCATCTATTTTCAATTTCTCATCCATCAAATCGCTTTCTACTTTTCCATCTCTAAAAGTAACAACACTTTCAATGGCTTTCCCTCGACCTGTGGGCTTTATCTCATAAAATTTCACTATATATTTTTTCCCTTCTAAGAATTTCGACTTGTCATCTTTCTTTCCTTTCTTTTGTGCAAACGTGATGTTCGCAACAAGTAAACCTAACGCAATGAATAAAGTTTTTAATAAAATTGTTCTTTTCATAAAAATGAATATTTAATAGTTTTTTTTTGTAATGGATAATTATATTTTTAATAACAATGTAAAACTATACCTTTATCTTTGTTAAAAAAAATTTTTGGCGAATTATTTATGAAAAATGTTTTCAACTCCCTTTTATACTACCTAGTCATTATTACCC
>Ga0194047_10000312_pt1 | contig 32869 bp, 34 predicted proteins | sample JunL225m_MetaG_2_FD_160070 | JGI IMG/M metagenome (GOLD analysis project Ga0194047, IMG submission 160070) | Anoxic zone freshwater microbial communities from boreal shield lake in IISD Experimental Lakes Area, Ontario, Canada - Jun2016-L221-5m | ecosystem: Environmental > Aquatic > Freshwater... | reverse complement strand
TTGTAAATCTTAATTTTTGCATCGACAATGGCATTTATGCAAAATTACATCATTGATTTAATACCATTTATTCTCTCTGGAGCACTTGTAGGTCTTTTAGTTGGTTTGACCGGCGTTGGTGGCGGATCACTCATGACGCCACTTTTAACGATTGTGTTTGGAGTTGCCCCTACATCTGCAGTCGGAACGGACTTGGCATTTGCCGCCATTACAAAAGGTGTGGGTACCTTTGCTCATCGCCTTCACGGACAAGTTAACTGGACCATAGTCAAATTGCTTTGCCTTGGGAGTTTGCCTAGTGCGATATTGACTATCTTAATTTTGAAGTTAGTAGGCCCATTAGGCGGTGGTTGGCCGGAGTTTTTTAAAACGGCAATTGGAGTATCCGTTTTGCTGACAGTTGTGTCTCTAGTATTTCGAGCAAAGCTATTGCGCTGGATCGAAGCTAATCCTAAATTTCAATTAAAGGGGGAACCTCTGCAAGTCGCAACAATTTTTATCGGGTTTTTCATTGGTATTTTAGTCACCATATCTTCTATTGGTGCTGGCGCAGTTGGCGCAACATTCATATTGTTTTTATATCCCCACTTAAAGCCAGCTCAAGTGGCTGGAACTGATATTGCATACGCAGTGCCTTTGACGGGGATTGCGGGTATAGGACATTGGTGGCTTGGAAATGTAGATTTCTTATTACTGATTGGCCTATTAATTGGTTCGATGCCTGCAATTTGGATGGGAGCGAAATTAGCTAACCGTTTACCAGAAAAGCACCTACGTGTTGTTTTAGCTTCGGTATTAACTTTAGTTGGATTTAAATTAGTTTTTTAGTGATAGGGAAATTCCAGTGTATCAATACGATCAAATTGATCAACAATTAGTTCGCCGCAGGGTAGAGCAATTTAGAAATCAAGTACAAAGACGACTTTCAGATGAGCTGTTAGAGGAAGAGTTTCGTCCACTGCGTTTGCAAAATGGACTATATTTGCAAAGACATGCCTATATGCTTCGCATAGCAATACCGTATGGCATGCTTTCAACAAGGCAACTTAGAACATTGGCGGATATTTCAGAAAAGTATGATCGCAACTATGGGCACTTTACAACGCGGCAGAACATTCAGTTCAACTGGATTAATTTAGAGCAGACGCCTGATATTTTGGCAGACCTAGCGTTGGTAGAAATGCATGCAATTCAAACATCCGGTAATTGCATCAGAAACATAACAAGTGATCCATTTGCTGGAGTTGCAGCAGATGAAGTTGTTGATCCAAGGCCAATATGTGAATTGCTAAGACAATGGTCAACCTTACATCCAGAATTTGCTTACTTGCCTAGAAAATTTAAGATTGCAATTAGCGGAGCTAAGCAAGATAGAGCAGTTATATTGGCGCACGATATCGGTCTTTTACTAAAGGAAGATGATCAAGGAAATACCATATGCGACATATTCGCTGGCGGTGGTTTAGGTAGAACACCGATCCTAGGCGTTTTAGTGAAAGAAAATCTATCCTGGGAAAAACTCCCCTCCTATTTAACCGCGGTACTACGTGTATACAACCGTTTCGGTCGAAGAGACAATATTTATAAAGCGCGAATTAAGATACTCGTAAAGGCATTAGGGAAAATTGAGTTTTCACGGCAAGTAGAAGCAGAGTGGGATCACCTTAAAGACGCTAATGACAATTTTCAAAATCAAGAATGGTTGCGTGTCTCTCAGTTCTTTACTAAGCCAGAATATCAGCCTGTAGCACCAATGAGTCAAGATGAATTAGTCAAGGGTGTGAAATCTACAGAGCAATTAGCATTTAAACGGTGGTTAGAAAGAAATACCAGAGCACATCAACAATCAGGTTATACCAGTGTGGTTTTATCCCTTAAACCTCATGGTACAGCTGCACCTGGTGATGCAAGTACTGAACAAATGCGTGCCATTGCGAATCTAGCGGACCTCTATAGCTTTGGAGAAGTTAGGATAACGCATGAACAAAATATTGTTTTGGCAGATGTTGAGCAAACAAAATTGTTTGAGTTATATCAAAAAGCAAAGAAGTTTCAATTAGCGATTCCTAATATCGGATTGTTAACAGATATTATTGCTTGCCCAGGAGGTGATTTTTGTTCACTGGCAAATGCAAAATCTCTACCAATAGCAAGTGCAATTCAACATCGTTTTGATGATCTTGATTACCTCTTCGATTTGGGAGAAATATCCCTGAATATTTCAGGGTGCATTAATTCTTGCGGGCATCATCATGTAGGAAATATTGGGATCCTTGGAGTTGATAAAGACGGTTCAGAGTGGTACCAAATCACATTAGGTGGATCTCAGGGTAATCAAACATCAATTGGTAAAGTAATAGGACCTTCTTTTGATGCAGAAGAAGTGCCTGACGTAATTGCCAAAATTATTGAGGTGTTTGTCGAAAAAAGAGAATACTTAGAATCTTTTTCGCAAGTCGTAACTAGGATAGGTATAGAGCCATTTAAGCAAAAAGTATACGCCTCGATTAAGAAGGAAAATACCCATGCTTAAAGTCATTTCCTTTCCTAAGAATGAATCTCCAAAGCAAATTACTAATATTTGGCAAATTCTACGAAATGCAGAGGGAGAAGAATCTGCAGCCTTACCTTCTGGAAAAGTGATCGTACCCTTTTCATGGTGGTTAGCTCGTGGTCGTCGGCATGAATTTTCCCAAAGAATTATTAATCAGGATATTGGCGTTTGGTTTTCAGCAGATGATGATGTCTTAGCTCATGCAAATATTATTTTAGAAGACCAAGATTTGTGGTCTGTCATCGCAGTAGATTTTCCTGTATTTAGGGATGGTAGAGGCTTTAGTACAGCGACACTTTTAAGACAACGCTTGGGGTGGAGTGGAGAATTACAAGCTATTGGAGATGTACTGATAGATCAGTTATTGCAATTAAGTCGAGTAGGCTTTGATACTTTTGTACTGCGTCATGATCAAAATATAGAGAATGGTCTTAAACAATTTGATTTATACGGAGTTAGTTTTCAAAATGATTGGCGATCTAATAGGACTCTATTGTCACAGGTGAATCTATGAAACCACAGCTATGGAAAATTACTGAAAGTTCGATTTCAAAAAAAGATATTGAGAAGCGTAATGAAGAGCTTCACTTGCGCTTAGCAGAAATTATAAAAAGGTATAAGGCGGTCAAATTTGCGACTAGCTTAGCTGCTGAGGATATGGTGATTACCCATGCCATCGCACGGTCGGGGGTCTCTATACAGTTATTCACTCTAAATACGGGCCGATTGCATGAGCAGACTAAAGCAATGATTGCAAAGGTCAAAGAGTATTATCAAATCGACATCGAAGAGCTGCATCCATCTGCCAAAGATGTCGAGTCTTATATTGGTCAATTTGGCTTAAATGGCTTTTATGAATCAGAGGATGCTAAAAAGGCATGTTGCGGCATTCGGAAAGTTAATGTATTGAATCTTGCATTAACAAAGGCTGATGCATGGATAACTGGTCAACGAAAAGAGCAAGCGGTAACAAGGGCAGAATTAGAATTTTTTGAGGATGACCTAGAGCGTGGTATTGGAAAATTTAATCCCTTATTTGACTGGTCAGAAAAAGAAGTGTGGTCTTATCTGAGTCATCTAGAGGTGCCAATTCATCCGCTTCATCGGCAGGGATATCCAAGCATTGGATGTGAACCATGTTCAAGGGCGGTTAAAGAAGGCGAAGATGTTCGTGCGGGACGATGGTGGTGGTTACAGCAGGAAAGTAAAGAGTGTGGCCTACATGTTCAAGAGAGTCAGACATGAAGACTGAACAACAATTACAAAATGAGCATCTAGATTGGTTAGAGGCTGAGTCGATTTATATTATTCGAGAAGTTGCTGCGCAATGTAGTAATCCAGCGCTACTTTTTTCTGGTGGAAAAGATTCTATTGTGATGTTTCATCTTGCTCGAAAAGCTTTTAGATTTGGAACAAGACAAATTCAGATCCCTTTTCCATTACTCCATGTAGATACGGGACATAATTATTCTGAAGTGATTCGCTTTAGAGATGAAATTGTTCAAAAAACAAATGCAAAACTTATTGTGGCTCATGTTGAAGATTCAATTAAAAAAGGCTCAGTTAAACTCCTTCGAGAAAATGATTCCCGTAATGCGGCTCAGGCAGTCACTTTATTAGAAGCGATTGAGACTTATCAGTTTGATGCACTTATGGGTGGTGCACGTCGTGATGAAGAAAAGGCACGAGCCAAAGAACGTATATTTTCCTTTCGAGACGAATTTGGTCAGTGGGACCCTAAAGCACAAAGACCTGAACTCTGGAATTTATATAATGCCAGGATTTCTCGTGGTGAAAATATGCGTGTGTTCCCAATATCTAATTGGACTGAGCTCGATATTTGGCAGTATATCGCTCGTGAAAACCTTGAATTGCCATCTATTTATTTTTCACATGATCGTGAAGTCGTCAGAGTCGGCGAACTATTAATGCCTGTGACCGCACTCACCCCGAAAGATCCGGGCGCACAGAGTGAGATACTTTCCGTTAGATTTCGTACTGTAGGGGATGTGAGTTGTACTTGTCCAGTAGCAAGTACTGCGCAAAATGCATTTGACATTATTACAGAAACTGCAATTTCTCTTATTACAGAGAGAGGTGCTACAAGAATGGATGATCAAACGAGTGAAGCATCGATGGAGCGTAGGAAAAAAGAAGGATATTTTTAATGAAACAAGGTGTTTTAAGATTTATTACGGCAGGAAGTGTTGATGACGGAAAGAGTACATTGATTGGCAGACTTTTGTACGATACAAAAGCCGTTTTGTCTGATCAACTAGTGGCTTTATCAAAAACAAAATATGCACGAGTCACGGCGCATGATGCATCTGTTGACTTAGCGCTTTTAACAGATGGCCTAGAAGCTGAAAGAGAGCAAGGCATAACGATAGATGTTGCTTATCGTTATTTTGCAACTGCAAAAAGGAAGTTTATCGTAGCTGATGCCCCTGGCCACGAACAATATACCCGTAACTTAGTTACTGGGGCCTCTCAAGCTGATGTTGCTGTTATTTTGGTAGATGCAACGCGAGTTGATTTATCGGTGAATCCGCCTGTATTGCTTGATCAAACCAAAAGACACAGTGCCTTAGTTAAATTATTAGGTCTAAAACATATTGTTTTTGCAATCAACAAAATGGATTTAGTTGAGTTTGATCAAAAACGATTTGAAGAAATTTCATCGGCTTTAAAAGATATGTGTAAGACACTTGGAATTCAGGAGATGCATAGTATTCCGATGTCTGCCTTGCTTGGCGATAATGTGGTGACTACTGGTGATAGGATGCCTTGGTATAACGGTAAGCCACTATTGGAATGGTTAGAGGATGTTGATAGTTTTTCTTCTCAGAAGAAATCAACGCAAGATTCAGGCATAGGCTTGAGGTTTCCTGTTCAATTTGTAGCAAGGCAAGATGGAAATTCAGATGCTGATTATCGGGGATATTTAGGGAAGATTGAATCGGGTGAAATGTATCGAGGTCAGAAAGTAAAGGTTCTTCCGGGGCAATCTGAAACTACGATTACGGCTATTCATATTGCAAATCAACATGATATTTTACCCAGTGAGTTAGGGGAAGAAAAAGCTTATGCTGGACAGGTGGTTGCGATTAGTTTAGAGAAAGATATTGATATATCTAGAGGAGACATGATTATTGCGATCGCAGATGGTGACGCTCCTCAGGTGACTAAAAAAATTCAGGCTGATTTATGCTGGTTAGACCAAGATGAATTGTCGCTTGCACGTAAATATATCCTTAGACATACTACCAATCAAGTATTTGCTAAAGTGAAATCCTTAGATCAGGTACTCGATGTCAAAACCTTATCTCATGGAACTCAAGGTCAGACCCTAAAAATGAATGATATTGGAATTGTACAAATGACTTTACAAAAGACGATTGCAGCAGATCTATTTGATCAATTGCCAGCAACGGGCGCTTTTGTACTGATTGATGAAATCTCTAATCATACGGTTGCTGCCGGAATGATTAGAAGGGCGACGGAGTAAAAATAGATGACTCAACTTGGAAAGGTGTTTTTAGTGGGCGCAGGGCCTGGAGCAGTCGACTTGATTACCGTAAGAGGTAGTAACTTACTTGCTAAAGCAAATATTGTTTTTTATGATGCCTTAGTTGATCCAGCGATGTTAGATCTGTGTCCTCAGGCAGAGTTGATTAGCGTTGGCAAACGTTGTGGAAAATTATCCACTGCGCAAAAATTCATTATCAAAAGATTAATTGATGCATCAAAAAAACATCAAATGATAGTTCGTTTAAAGGGGGGTGACCCGATGTTATTTGGGCGTGCTGACGAAGAAATCTCTGCACTTAAGAAAGAAGGTATTGAGGTAGAGGTTGTCCCTGGTGTAACCGCAGCACTCGCTGCTGCAGCACGTATAGAGAAATCACTGACATTAAGAGGGGTTTCGCGAAGCGTTGCTTTTGTTACCTTGGCTCGTGAACAGGTGCAAGCTAACCATGGTATTAATGTGGATGATGTGTCAGCTCCTCCCAACGCTGACACTCTTATTTATTATATGGGGCGAAGAGATTGTGAAGTGATTGCTCAGCAGTTAATCCGTTTGGGTAAAAAACTTGATACGCCGGTTAGATTGCTAGAAGCAATTAGTACTCCGAGGGAAAGAGTTTTATCCACCAATTTAGAGGGATTAGGCAACGGTACTGTACGCGCTTGGTTTAATGATTCAAATCCTGCGATCATTATGATCGGAGAAGCCTTAGGTGATTTGGTTCCTAGCGAATTGAGTGATAGCTTGCAAAATACTGAGCTCCTGTCCAACGGCGTGAGATACGCTTAATTTGATGTCAGGAAATTTTTCCTGACATTCTTTGATGAGTATAGGAAAATCATTTCTGAGATGGCCTCCCTGACCGAAGAAAACAGGAATGATTGTTATAGATGAAATCTGTTGATTTGCTAGAAGAGTAACTGTATTCAATAGATTGGGAGTCATCATTTCTAAAAAAGCGAGTTCAGCAGGGATATTAGGATAGTTTGTTTTCCAGAGCGTGATGATTTGATCGAACGGCTCTTTCCAGCGTATATCTCGTGCCCCATGCCCAAAAAATATAACCCCTTGCTTCATTTTTTCTCCAGTACAGTTTTAGCGGTTAGCAACCCACATGAGTCCAAAAATACCTAATAAAAAATATGCAAGTGGTGGAGTCATTGCAGTAAGGAGTGGCGGCCAGGCACCTAATAATCCCAGGTGTGAGAACAAGGTATTAAAAAGTTGGAAGCTCATTCCTAACATAATGCCCCCGAAAACTTTAATACTAATTCCGCCGGAGCGCACATTTAAATATCCAAAAGGTAAGGCAAGAGAGAGCATGACAAGAATGGTTAGTGGGTAAACAATTTTTTTCCAAAGTGCAATTTCATAATTATGCGCATCTTGTTTGTTTTCATGTAAGTGATCTATAAAACGATTTAAGGTCGTGATGGACATCTTTTCGGGGCTAATCAATAAAACACTAAGGATTTCTGGGGTCACTTCGGACTGTAAACGTTGTTCTGCTAATTCAACCGTCAAAGCTTGATATTTTGTATCAAGTGGATTTGTATTGACAACTTCTTTAAAGTGGGTTTCAGTGACGTTTGTTAAATTCCAAAAACCTCTTGCATCATAGCTACCGCTAACTGCTACACGGATAGTTTGAAGGTTTCTTTTAGCATCAAACTCATACATACGGATCCCGCTGATCTCCTCGCGGTTCTTTATCGAAGACACATTCACAAAACGAATCCCAGTCTCGTTTGGACTAGCTCCTTCCACAGGAGTGAGTTTGTCTTTGACCCATGTTCCAGTTTTAAAAGAGCTACCCAAAGCTGAACCAATAGCTCTAGCCCTAAGTTGTTCGGCAACAGACTCACAATAAGGACCTACCCATTCGCTTAAAGCCAGAGTGAGAATAATAATTGGAAGACCAATTTTCAAAAGTGTCCAGATACCTCTAGGAGCGTTCAGGCCTGCCAATCGAAGAATCGTAAATTCAGATTGGCTGGCCATTTGGGCAAATACATAAATTGCCCCGATTAATCCGGCTACTGGAATGATTTCAACTAATCTACCTGGAGCTTTTAGAAGTATATGGATAAAGGCTAAAAAATTGGTGTAATTGCCAGTAATAGCGTTTACTTCGTTTAAATAGTCAAAGAAAATAAATAATGAAATCAGTGCAAATAATATAAAGGTAAAAACTATATAAACTTGCCTTGCAAGGTATTGTTCGTAAATCTTTGGAAAGAGTAGCCACATGATTTATATCTTCGAGCCGAATGGAATTTGTCTTTTCCACCATGGGATTGAAGGATTGATGCGGTGGCGCATCATGCACCATGCGATAGCTAAGGCTCCAACATGGATAGGCCAAAAAGTACTGATAAATGAGCTTTTCTCATCTGAAACAAGTGTTTGCGTAATATTCAGTAGGTTGCTATATATGAGATAAATTAGAACTGCATATACTAATGCGACATAATTTCCTCGGCGCGGATTAACATATGCAAGGGGTACCGCTAATGCAATTAGGCCAAAGGCCATGAGAGGTAAGCCTACTCTCCATAGAATTTCACCTAAATTAATCGCTGTTTGATTCTGGAATAATTCGAGTGTGGGAGTTTCCTTTGAGCTGTAATTAATAGCAGCAGGAGCTTTCTTCTCAATATCTACCGAATATTTTTCAAATTCTAAAATTTTAAAGTCACCTAAGCTGGGTTCGCCTTCATAACGTTTGCCGTTTTTGATTTTGATTTGTTTGAGGTCAGGAGATAGGTTTTCTATATAGCCAGTCTCTGCCATGGCAATCGTTAATCGTTGATTTTTAATATCACTGACAAACAGATTTTTAATTTGTCCGGTTGTTGCATCTATTCCTTCGACAAAAATCACTCGATTTGTTTTATTTGATTCAAAAAATTGTCCAGGTACAAGCATCGATACTTCGTCTCTACCTTTGAATTTCTGACTAATTTCGATAGTTTTAGAATTGGTCCATGGCCATACGAAAAGGGCCATAACTGCAATGACAACTAACCATGGAAATGCAAAGCTAATTACAGGTGAGTAGAGGGACTTTAGGCTAAGTCCGCTGGAATACCAGACTACCATTTCAGAATCTTTATGCCATCTTACGAGCACAAACAAGATAGAAACAAAAAGTGACACGGATAGAAGAACAGCAATATAGCCAATCATAGCAAGCATGATTAGAACAACCACATCCTTAGGGTTCACTGATCCAGATGCAGCAAACCCTAAAATACGAATGACTAGAGTTGTCATCATAATTGTGATTAAAATCAAAAATACTGCACCGGTTGTGTAGGCTAATTCTTTTCTTAAAGCTTTTTTATAAATCATGAGTTCTTAACTTCTATGGATAATAGAGTTTTATCACTCTATATAGTTAATTAAATGCAAACTAAATTTAGCACGAAAGTCTTTCCTGATGGACAAAATCGTATTCAGGCTCAATTATCCACGCTAACTGACTGTATTGTTTTTTCCTTAAGTCAATTGTCGGAAAAAAAGAAACCAAATCTACCTCAATCTCTTGAATATCTAGATGGATTATTGGACGGTTCATTAAGTTTGGCATTGTCACATGGCGACTTTTCTGGAAAAAGTGGCGAAACACTTCTAATCCCAGCTCAAACAACATGGGCAAAGTTAGGTATCAAGGCTACCCGAATTTTATTAGTAGGTTCTGGAGATGGCGGGAATGGCCTTAAATCGGATTTAAATGATAAATCGCTTCAAGACTATATAAAAGCGACACGGGCAGCACTGAGGGTCATTACATCTTCTCAAATTAGTTCAGTTCTTTGGTTACTCGATGAAGATTTAAGGGCTAGCTCGAACTCTACGGGCACTGATCTTGTGCGGATGACGATCCAACTCATAGAAGAATCTAGGTATCGGTTTGGAATCCGTTTTCCACATTTCAAAACTAAACCAGTTGAAAATCCTGTTGTTTTAAGAAATATCACATTTGCAACAAATCTTAAAACTGACAAAGTCGTCAAAGAGTCTATTCGTATTGGGGGAGCAATTGCAAACGGTACGAGTTTGGCAAAAGATCTGGGGAATTTGCCACCTAATATGTGTACGCCAACTTATTTAGCTAAAACAGCTCAGAAAATTGGAAAAAATTTTGGTATTAAGGTTGAAGTTCTTGAGCGAAAAGATATTGAAGCTTTAGGTATGGGAGCAATGATTGCTGTAACGCAGGGAGCAGAGACGCCACCGAAGTTCATTGTGATGCATTATAAGGGAGCTAACTTAAAAGAAGCACCCACTGTACTTGTTGGTAAAGGAATTACATTTGATACAGGAGGGATTTCATTAAAGCCAGGCGAAGGTATGGATGAAATGAAATATGACATGTGTGGTGCCGCTTCTGTCTTAGGAACGATGCATGCGGTTTGTGAAATGAAATTAAATCAAAATATTATTGGCGTTGTTCCCACATGCGAGAATATGCCTTCTGGTAAGGCGACTCGACCGGGTGATATCGTAGTTACTATGTCAGGTCAAACTGTTGAGATTCTCAATACAGATGCAGAAGGTCGGTTGATTTTATGCGACGCCTTAACCTATGTTGAAAGGTTTAAGCCTAAGGCTGTGATTGATATAGCTACATTAACTGGTGCGTGTGTTATCGCTTTAGGAAGTGTGCATTCAGGTTTGTTTAGTAAAGATTTGGCGCTGTCTAGAAGATTACAAGATGCTGGAAGTGCCTCTTTAGATACTGTATGGCCTATGCCTTTGGATGACGCTTATCAGGAGCAGCTTAAATCTAATTTTGCTGATATTGCAAATATTGGCGGTCGCCCGGCAGGCTCTGTAACTGCGGCTTGTTTCTTAGCGCGCTTCACGCACGCTTACTCATGGGCCCACTTGGATATTGCTGGGACAGCCTGGAAAAGTGGAGCGGCGAAAGGTTCTACCGGACGCCCAGTGCCTTTGTTGACTGAATTTTTAATTAAAGGATAAATAGGGTGGGACGCGTTGATTTTCATAGTCAAGTTGGAGATAAACTACTTTATTCTTGTCGACTTATACGAAAAATAAATTCGATGACTAAAGAGGGAGAACCTCTTAAGCGAATTATTGTCGTGGGTGCACAAGACTTATTAGATGAACTCGATGAACTATTGTGGTCATTTAGTCCTGATGAGTTTTTACCTCACGCGCAGATCTCCAACGACAACGCTTACTTAAATCCTACTATCTTGATGAATACCTATGATGAGGTTGCTTTAGAAAAATTACCTCATCGGGACGTTTTCATTTATCTTGGGCAAGAAACATTGGAACAGATACATGCAATTGTTGAGCGTTTCGAGCGTGTTATTGAGGTGGTATCGCTTGAAGAAAATGATTTACATGCGGGTAGAGAAAGATATAAGCATTACAGATCATTAGGATTTGAGTTGCAAAATTACGACCAGAAAGGCGCTTGATGATTCATCCGCAGTTTGATCCTGTTGCAATCCACATTGGGCCTCTTGCTATTCACTGGTATGGATTGATGTATTTGATGGCTTTTTTACAATACTCTTTGTTGGGAAGAGTTCGAATCAATCAGACTCCAATAAAAGCTCAAGGATTTGTTAAGCAGGATATAGAAGATTTACTTTTTTATGCAGTTTTGGGCGTGATTTTTGGTGGAAGATTAGGCTATTGCTTCTTTTATATGCCAAGTCATTACTTAAGTTACCCACTCGATATATTCAAAGTATGGGAAGGTGGCATGTCATTTCATGGGGGTTTCTTAGGTGTCCTTGTTGCTGTTGCGTGGTTTGCTAGAAAAAGGGGATTTAAATTTTTCGTGGTGGCGGATATGATTGCCCCATTAGTTCCTTTTGGATTGGCTTTTGGTCGGATTGGAAACTTCATCAATGGTGAATTATGGGGTAGACCGACTGACCTTCCATGGGGTATGGTCTTTCCTCAATCGGGTGATGAGCTAGCAAGGCACCCATCGCAACTTTACCAATTCGCAGGTGAAGGAGTTCTTTTAGGTATTTTATTGTGGTTATATGCAAGACATCCCAGAAGGTCAGGACAAACTTCGGGGCTTTTTTTACTAGGTTATGGCGTATCTCGTTTTTTAGTCGAGTTTGCCCGGGAGCCGGATCGGTTTTTAGGAACGCTAACATTAGGTTTATCGATGGGGCAATTACTATCCCTGCCAATGATCTTTGCTGGGATTTATTTCCTAAGAAAAAAATAAGTACTACATCGAACTTATTTCAGTTGAGAAATACATCTATCAATAGGGGTAACACCCAATATTTTGTATTTTGTATACAGAATAGTATGAACTCATGATACAGATTAACAAACAGTCCTTATCTACAGAGGCCGCACATAGACTTCGTGAAATGATTGGAGAGGGGCGCTTGCAACCCGGAGCATGGTTGGACGAGCAACGTCTTGCGCAAGCAATGGGGCTATCTAGGACTCCTTTACGAGAAGCTATCCGACTATTAGTTTCTGAAGGCTTAATAAGAATCGAACCTCGTAAAGGCTGTTTTGTAAATTCCTTAAGCGAATCTGATTTAGACGAGATTTTCCCATTAATGGGCATGCTTGAAGGCCGATGTGCCCATGAAGCAGCTCAGCGCGCTAGCCCTCGTGATTTAGAGGCTCTTGAGAAACTTCATTTGCAACTCACAAAACTAGCAAAAGAAGAGAAGCTAGATGAGTACTATCTAACGAATCGAAAAATTCATGAAATGATTCAAAAAATAGCGAGTAATCAGTGGCTATCAAATATTCTAGATGAGTTAAGAAATGTACTCAACTTATCAAGACATCGAAGTTTGAGCTTAGATGGGAGAATACAAGCTTCATGTAAAGAGCATTTAGAAATTTTTGCTGCTATTAAGGCGCAAGATTCAGAAAAAGCGGCAGCAATCACAAATAGACATTTGATGAATCAGCGCACAGCATTGCAAAAACTCAATGAAATAGAGGAAGTTGTATGACCATACTGCAAAAGTTTTCTCAAGTGCGCTCTTTAGCAAGATCCATCAATGCGGCTAAAAAAATCTTAACTGAGCGCGGAGAAGCAAATTCAGCAAGTATGGCGAATGATTTATTATCACAATATCGATTGCTAGATGAGGATCAAAAGATCAGTTTTTATAATGCCTTGTCTACCAAATTTAATCCTGATCCAGATGTGGTTTTACGTGCAGCTCAGGAGTATAAAAGAGAGCCGACTGGAAAAAATTTAGTACATCTAACTCGGGTATCCGAACCCCCAAGACAAGAGCTTCTTAGAAGAATTAATCGCACACCAGGTGGCACCAAAGAAATTGTTGCAATGCGAAGACATTTAATCAAAAACTTAGATAAAAATCCAGATTTAAAAACGCTTGATTTTGACATACATCACTTATTTGTTTCTTGGTTTAATCCAGGATTTCTAAAGATGCATCAAGTCGATTGGCGTTCTCCTGCCCATATTTTAGAAAAGATCATTCAGCATGAGGCGGTTCATGAAATTGATGGTTGGGATGATTTGCGTAGGAGATTACAACCTGATCGGAGATGCTTTGCCTTCTTCCATCCACAACTACCTGATGAGCCATTAATCTTTGTAGAAGTAGCGCTTGTGCCTGAAATATCGTCTGCAGTTGGTCCTTTAGTGAATAAGAGATCTGAGACAGTTGAACCTTCACAATATAAAGTGGCAGTGTTCTATTCCATTAGCAATTGTGAGCCTGGCTTAAAAGGAGTTTCATTAGGCAACTTCCTTATTAAGCGTGTGGCAGAACAGTTGCAAAATGAATTGCCAAGTCTAAAAACATTTGTGACCTTATCACCGATTACAGGATTTATGGATTGGGTCTCAGCAGGGGCTAATTTAGGGGGTGCAGTTGTTAAGCCTCAAGTACAAGAAAAGATTAATCAAGCACTTCAAGTACTTAACTTTAAGAATAAAACTTGGCCTGAGAGATTATTTAATGGGTGGAGTCCTACGAATACAACACCTGAAGAGCAAGAGTCTTTAATACAATTATGTGCAATCTATTTAGTATTAGTGTCACCTCTTAAAGGGGGGAACGCAGTAGCTAAGTTTCATTTAGGAAATGGTGCCAAGTTAAATCGTATTAATTGGGCAGCTGATTTATCAAAGAAAGGTTTACGGCAATCTGCCGGTTTGATGGTGAATTATTTGTATGAGTTGGAAAAAGTAGAAGAGAATCATGAGAATTTTGTTAAAGGGGAAGTGATTTATTCAAGAGCTATATCTAAACAAATGTAAAAAATAGAAATAATAGAAAGAATAGACAATGAAAAATATTAACCAATATAGACGTCAAATGATTCTAGGTGCCGCAAGTTTGCCGATGATTGGCATGGGAGGCCTTGCTTGGGGGCAGGCCAATTCCAAAACTTTAAAAATATCTCATCAGTTTCCGGGTGGAACAGTTGATAAAGGAGATTTTAGAGATCGTTTGTGTCGTAAATTTGCCATTGAGGTAGAAAAGAGAACAAACGGCGCGCTTAAATTTGATATATATCCTGGTTCTTCGTTAATGAAAACAATGGCACAATTTAGTGCGATTCGAAAAGGGGCGCTAGATATGTCTTACTATCCTTTGCCATATGCTGGAGGGGAGATCGTAGAAACAAATATTGGATTGATGCCAGCATTGGTTACAAGTTATGAACAGGGAGCCCGGTGGAAAACTGCTGAATGTGGAAAAATCCTCAATAAACTTCTTGAAGAAAAGGGAGTCATCATGGTCAGTTGGGTTTGGCAAGCTGGTGGTGTTGCCTCGCGTACTGGTCCTATCGTATTGCCTTCCGATTTAAAAGGTGTAAAAGTACGTGGCGGGAGTCGTGAGTTTGATGCTATGTTAAAAGCAGCTGGCGGATCGGTAATGACGTCCATTGCTTCGAATGAAATCTACGCGGCAGTTCAAACGGGTGCATTAGATGCCGTCTATACATCATCAGCAAGTTTGATGTCTTTTAAAATGCCGGAGTTAACCAAGAATTACACTAGCGCTCGAAATAAGTCCTATTGGTACATGCTTGAGCCATTATTGATGTCGAAGATGGTATTTGATGCATTGCCTAAAAATCAGCGAGATATTATTATGGCTGTCGGTGCTGAGATGGAGAAATTTGGGACAGAAGCAGCAATGGCAGATGATACTGAAGCAGCGTTGCAGTTTGCTCGCGCAGGTAATAAAGTATTTGATTTAGACGCATCAGCCATTGAAAAATGGAGGGCAATTGCCAAGGAAACTGCTTGGAAAGACTATGCGGATAAAAATGAAAAATGTGCCGCTATGATTAAATCAGCAGAAAAGCTTTAACTATGATGTTATTTATTCATAAGCTTCACCAATTGATGACGTTGATTAATCGCTGCCTTGTGTTTGTTGGGGCGGTGGCATTGACGGCATCAGCTGTCATATTAAGTTACAGCGTGATTTCGAGGGCTGTATTTAAGGCGGCTAATGATTGGCAAGATGAGGCATCATTGTTTTGTCTTCTAGCAGCGACATTCTTATGCACAGCATATGTTCAAGAAATTAGGGGGCATATCGGTATTTCAGCAGTCGCTTCAATGTTGCCTAAAAAGATTAATCGAGTTCGAGCTGTTGTAATAGATATTGCATCTTGCTTATTTTGTGCTTTCTTTGCATGGAAGTCTTGGGATCTTACAAGTGAAGCATGGGTAGACGGACAGATTACTAATTCGACATGGGGGCCCCCTTTGTGGATTCCTTATTCAATCATGTCAATTGGTATGACATTACTTGCTGTACAAATCTTTCTGCAGGTATTTTTACCAACAGCAGAACTAGAAAGAGGTCATTAAATTATGTCTGTATTAACCTTAGGGATATTCTTTGCAGTTGTCACGCTTCTTGTTATGTTTTCAGGGATGTCAATTTCTTTTGCCCTAGGAACTGTAGCAATTGGCTTTATGTATTTTTTTATGCCAGCATCCTCTCTTGATACAGTAGCTCAGAATGTTTATGAAGAGATGTCAAGTATTACCCTGATGTCTATTCCTTTATTTATTCTTAAAGGTGCGGCGATCGGACGATCGAGAGCGGGTAAAGATCTGTATGATTCTCTGCATGTATGGATGGGAAAGGTTCCTGGCGGATTAGGCATTGCTAATGTATTTGCATGTGCATTATTTGCAGCTATGGCAGGGTCAAGTCCAGCGACCTGTTCAGCAATTGGTAGCGCAGGTATTCCAGAAATGCGAAAGCGTGGCTATTCTTCTGGTTTTGCGGCTGGAATTATTGCTGCAGGAGGGACTTTAGGGATTCTATTACCACCGTCTATCACAATGATTTTGTACTCAGTTGCTGCTGAGCAGTCACTTGGGCGTCTATTTTTAGCTGCCATGGGCCCTGGAATGTTGCTAGTCATGATGTTTGCCATCTATGCAGTCTTCCGGTTTAAAAAAGAATATAACATTGCCTACCAAGCTTATGAAACATCTGGCATTAATTCACCCATCTTAGAGCGTCAAACCTATACGATGAAGGAAAAATTAAATGCGCTTCCTAGAGTGTTGCCATTCCTAATTTTGCTTGTTGGAGTTATGGTGGCTCTGTATGGAGGGTTTGCCACTCCGACTGAGACGGCTGGACTTGGTGCTGTTCTTGCTTTTGCGTTGATTATGGTGATTTATAGAATGTGGCGCATCAAAGATTTGGGACCGCTATTTGAGGTTAGTCTTAAAGAGTCTGTGATGTTGATGTTTATTATTGGAATGTCACTGCTTTTTTCAAATGTAATGAGTTATTTACACTTAAGCCAATCTGCGGCACAAGCGATTGTGGATTTACATGCATCACGTTGGATTTTATTAGCGGCTATTTTATTTATGGTCATCGTGCTTGGATTCTTCTTACCCCCAGTCTCAATTATTTTAATGACTGCCCCGATAATTTTGCCCCCTTTACGTGCAGCAGGATTTGATTTGGTTTGGTTTGGTGTAGTGATGACCATTATTATGGAGACTGGATTAATTCACCCACCGGTAGGATTAAATATTTTTGTCATAAAAAATATTGCACCCGACATATCGCTTCGCGATATTATTTTTGGGGTCTTACCGTTCGTGGTCATTATGTTTATAGCAGTATTAATTTTATGTGTTTTCCCAGAAATTGCCACTGGTTTTCCAAACTGGGTTATGGGGCGACAGTTAAATTAAATATTTAAAAAGAGGGTTGTTGTTATGAATCTGTTTACAGTGCTAGAGAAGGGCTTTCCTAGAGATAAGTCCTCGTGCGCCATAGAGACTTCTGATGGTCTTTATTATTCTTGGGATGATCTAGAAAAGGCCACTTCAAAGCTAGCTAACCTTTTAGCTAGCTTGAAATTACCTAAGGGTGCGCGGGTGGCAGTTCAAGTTGAAAAATCGCCTGAGGCGCTATTTCTATATTTAGCTACCATTAAAGCGGGTTTAGTTTTTTTACCACTTAACTCAGCTTATCAAGCGACTGAAATGGAATATTTTTTAGATAATTCCAAACCTGCGGTCGTTGTATGTAGTCCTAATTGTTTTTCATGGTTATCGAAATTGGCATTCAAATCTGGAACTCAACAGGTTTATACCTTAGGCGAACGTCGGGATGGAAGTCTTTTAGAGCGAGCAGCGAGTCATTCAAATCAATTTGATACGGTCACCATGAAAGATGAAGAGTTGGCGGCTATTCTTTACACATCTGGAACAACCGGGCGCAGTAAAGGAGCGATGCTAACGCATAAAAATTTAAGTAGCAATGCGCAAGTGCTCCAAAAGTATTGGTCATGGAAAAAAGGCGACGTGCTTTTACACGCATTGCCCATATTTCATGTGCATGGTTTATTTGTGGCATCTCATGGGGCTCTGATTAATGGAAGTAAGATGATTTGGATGCCTAAATTAGATATTGATCAATTGATTAAATTTTTACCAAGAAGTACTATATTGATGGGAGTGCCTACTTTTTATACAAGACTATTGGCTGATTCCCGATTCACAAAAGAAGTTTGCAAAAATATGCGTTTATTTATTGCAGGTTCTGCACCTTTGCTTGCTGAAACATTTAATGAATTTATAGAAAAAACAGGGCACACCATATTAGAGCGTTACGGCATGAGTGAGACGGTGATGTTAACTTCAAATTCATATAGCGGTAGGCGAGTCGCGGGTGCGGTGGGTTTGCCGCTTCCTGGAACGCAGGTGCGAGTGATGAATGAGCAGCGGCAACTCTGTAAAGTTAATGAGGTTGGTGCTGTTGAAGTTAAGGGGCCAAATATTTTTGTAGGTTATTGGGAAATGCCCGAAAAAACAAAAGAAGAATTTACTGCAGATGGTTGGTTTAAGACAGGCGATGTTGGGCGATGGGGTGGAGAGAACACTTCAGGTAAAGTTCCAGATGATTACCTATGTATTGTGGGTAGAAGTAAGGATTTAATTATTTCTGGTGGGTACAATATTTATCCAAAAGAAATAGAGAGTTTTATTGATGATATGCCTGGTGTTCAAGAAAGTGCAGTCATTGGTATACCGCATCCCGATTTTGGTGAGGCGGTTGTGGCTATCGTTGTTCCTAAACCCGGGTGTAACTTAGATGGCGCTGCAATTATTGCAGATTTAAAAGGTAGGATTGCTAACTTTAAGGTTCCTAAGAGGGTTGCTATTGTTTCGGAGTTGCCCAGGAACGCTATGGGTAAGGTCCAAAAGAATATCTTAAGACAGGACTATCAAACCACTTAGGCCAATCACAAGAGGAATGCGTTGTAGCTTTTCCAAAGCATATATCCGGCGATAAAAAATAGTTGTATACCAAAAATTCGCCGCAGCTTACTTACGTCAAGTCTATGGGCAACTTTTGCTCCTATCGGTGCAGTAATAACGCTAGTACAAGATATGGCGATGAGTGCTGGAAGGTAAATGAAACCAACGGTATGGGGCGGTAAATTTGTTATTCCATAGCCGCCGATGAGGTATCCAACTGCACTTGCAAACGCAATCGGAAACCCCAGGACCGCTGATGTTGCGATGGCGTTATGGGTTGGGACATTACATCTTGTCATAAAAGGGACTGAAATAAATCCACCAGCAGCGCCCACTAGACTTGAGACGCTACCAATGAGAGCTCCCATTCCAAATAATCCTATTTTGTTTGGCAAGACACGGGATAACTTGGGCTGACTATTTTTCAACATTTTTATAGCTGAATAGCCAACAAATAAAGCAAAGAATAGGGCTAGCCATGAGGTCGGCAGGATTCCAAAAATCTTTCCGCCACCAATAAGGCCCCCCAGAAGTATTCCTGGGCCAAGTCCTAAAGCGATATCCCAACGGATTTTTTTTTGTCGGTTATGGGCAAAGATAGAAGAGATTGAAGTAAAGACAATGGTTGTCATCGAGGTTGCAATGGCTAGGTGAACGATATGTTCTTCAGGGAACATTAATTGGGAGAAAAGTACAGTGAGTATGGGAGTCATAATCATTCCACCGCCAATACCTAATAGCCCCGCAAGAAATCCTGCGCCGGCTCCGAGCAAGAGCAATGTGATGATTTGATAAATTGTCATATAAAAAATGTAGAAGTTAAGATGAAAAAGGGTCCCCGCCTTGGCCGCTAGGTCGTCATCCTGAACCCAAAAAGTTCAAGTTGGTGCGGCAGCAAAGTTTTGGGCGCATCAGTACTTTCAGGGAGAATAATGCCTACGCATTACTCTTTGGCCGCAAGGCGCGCTCGCCCACTTTGCATGTTTCGCACCGGATGCATAGGCATCGGCTCAAGGAACTATTGACCTTGGCGTACCAGGCAGGGATAGAGTGAAAAGTGCATTATCTACACTTTGTTCGATTACACTAAGTTTATTGGCTAACGTTTCAACAAGTTCATACGATACTGCAGGAGCACCCGAGTTAGCAACCTGTTTTTTTAAATCAATGACCTCTCCAGCTAATTTGATTGCAGTCATTAAAGCTGCCCGCTCGATACTTCTATTTCCGCTAGTTGCTGTAATTTGCATGATTTGTTCATTGACGGCAGTAGCTGCTTCCTTAAGTTTATGTGCGTTTTCAGCAGAGGTTACAAAAGGTATTTTTTGACCTGCTAGCTCGATATCTATTCGGGTTTGAGATTCATTAAGACTCATGTGTTGACTCCGAAGTCTGCTCAAGAAGGTTGAGTTGGCGTGTATCAGCCGCTTGAGGAAGGCGGCTTAATATTTTTTGAATTCGCGTTTGGGCATCGTTAATTTTATTTTCCATCATGATTCGTTCTTTATTAAAGTTTCTTAATTGGATTTCCAAATGTGAAACTTTTTCAGAGAGGCGATCAATTCGATTTAAAAGATTTTCCATATGAATAATTAATTATTATCTATTTTATAAAGCATATACCATTTTTGTATATACTCATAGATGTATTAGGTGCTCGCATTGAGTTTCTTTCAGTGCAGTTAAACGGGAATTAGAGATTCTGTCTATAACATTAGACAGAATAACCTAAGCTGCCCCCGCAACGGTAAGTATGACGTTAACACGTTAGCCGCTCTGATCAAGACCACTGGCAATAGCTGGGAAGGTGATTGAGAGTATTCATACTAGCCCGGATACCGGCCTCATATATGGTTATAGCGTTACGGGGTTAGTGACACTATAAATAAAATCGAGTACCTGCGGGGGAACAGGTCAGAGTTTGCATTCGCTTTGAAAGTTATAAAATCATGAATCAAATCAAAAAAACCCTCCATCAACAGGGGTGTCGTTTTACGTTTTTAATTTTCTTTGGTACTATTTTCCCGCAATTTGAAGTTCTAGCCCAGAGCGTAGCTCCTTCTAATATTGAAACTCTAGTTGTTTCAGGGTCAAGATTTGAAGAAAATATCGACCGAATTCCAGCAAATCTTCAGGTCATCTCAAAAGAGCAGATTCAACAATCCAGCTCGACAAATTTAGCTGACGTATTGCAGCAATTAGGCAATGTACCCATGGGAAATCAAAGTGGCAGCCTTTTAGGAATTGGTGCAACTCCGGATTTGGGAGGGTACGGTGCTACTGCAACGAGTAATACCTTGATTTTACTCAATGGTATTCGTTTAAATCCAATTGATTCAAGCTCAGCTTCATTAAATAGTATTCCTATTTCCTCCATTGAGCGCATAGAGATACTCAATGGAGGCGCAAGTGTTCAATTTGGAAACAATGCAACGGGTGGAGTAATTAACATCATTACGAAAGAGGGGGGGAATCAACCAAGTCAAGTATCTTTATCTTATGGTAGTTACGGGACCTTAATCACGGATGCCTCAATCATTAAAAAAGAAGGTGATAGAAGTTTAGTTATATCGGCAAACTCTTCCAAAACAAATGGTTGGAGAGATAACTCAGATGCTTTATCGACATCATTTAATGGAAGATTAACGCAAGGTTTAGGTGGGACAGATAAAGTATTTTTAGAAGCAAATGCATATCATATGCAAACTAATTATCCTTATTTTATATCTGGGTTTGAGGTGGGGCAAGGAAGTCCCTATATGGCCAATCCCATTAAGAAGGGAAATGGAATAGTTCAAGATGGAAGCCTTGCTAGAACTGGCATTTCTAAAGAGTTAGGCAATAATTTTTTATTTGAAATGGAAGCTGCATATGGGAGTTCTTCAGCTTTAAGTAACGATAATGAATCTTTTGGTTTGACAATATTTCAGTATGAAAAATCGCAATTAGATCTTACTCCAAGAATAAAAGCTAATTGGGGAAGATGGGGATCATCTATTTTAGGATTTGATCGCAACATTTCAGATGGTAGTAGAAATATTCAATCGAGTACCCCGTCGCAAAATCACGTTAATCTCAAGAATGATTCTATATATTTTATGGAACGGCTACCAATTAATGATCAATTTGAAATGATGGGTGGATTTAGACGTCAAAAACAAGACATCTCTTGGACCACAGCAAATTCTTATGACTCTAGTTACACCCCTATTTCGAATGGAAATTACCTGACGAGCTTTTTTGCAAATGCATACGATATTGGTATAAATTATCGTTACTTGCCTGGCCAAAGACTATATACCAAATATGACCAATCTTATCGCTTTGCTAACACTGATGAGTATTTTGGCTATAACCCAATCACCGGTAATAATTTTACAAACGGCGCTATTCTCAGACCTCAAATCAATAAGACAATTGAAATTGGAGGTGATTTTACTTATGAAGACACTAAAGTAAATGCCAGTATTTTTCAAACCAACTCCCATGATGAGATTCGATTATTTAATGATCCAAATACGTACAGTCAAACCAATATAAATGATGACGATATTCGTCGAACTGGAGTTAACTTCAATGTAATATCAAAAATATCTAATCGCTTAAGAATCGGTACAGGTTTTAGATACCAAAGAGCAGTTTATACATCTGGAGCTAATATCGGAAATCTCGTATCTTTGGTCCCACAATATTTATTTAATTTAAATGCTCGTTATCAGGCAACAAGTCAAATAGCTCTTGGTGGAGTATTAAATTACGTTTCTGCCCAATACTATGATGGCGATTTACAAAATACTTACAACCAGATGCCCTCCTATGTTTTTGGCGATGTTTATGCTGAATATAGACTCAAAGTATGGGAGGCGAGATTTACTATAAAAAATGTGAGCAATGCAAATTATGCTGTCTATGGCAATAATATTGCAGCTTTAGGAGGAAATGCTTATCAGTATTTACCTGCTCCACCAAGATTTTTTTGGGCAACTCTAAAATACAATTTTTGACGTATAAAAATCGAAAGTAAAAACCGCTAAACGGCGGTTTTTACCTAAGCCCCTTAAACTAGTAGTAAGGGCGATAACCATACTGTTGAGGAATGATGCGTTCTTGGGGATAGATAGGCTGTTGATAGTATGGACGGTAGTCGTCGTCATAAGGTCGGTCATAACGCATGCCTGGGGCAGAGCTAAATACTATCGTACCAGCCGTACCAAGAGCAGCTCCAGCTATAACAAATGGTGCTCGTACAACGTTTTCTACGAAGCGTCCCCCACGAAACTCTCTGCGTTCCCATCCACCGCGATGTTCGCTATGTTCCGATCCGCCGCGACGATCCCAACCACGACGTCCCCCATCATCACGATCCCATGCAAAACTAGAGGTACTGGCTGCCAAGGTGGCGATTGTTAAAAGACTAATTATGATTTTTTTCATCTTACCCTCCTATGTGTTTAATGGAACTACTTGCTTATATAACGCTTAGGGTGGGAGCTATGGTTGACAGTTAAAAAAGAATATTAAATGAATAGGTCAAATCAGTTTTATCCAATAAAAAAACCGAGAAAAATCTCGGTTTGTGGGACATCCAGTTAATACTTAGTTTAAGACCTGCCAACCGGATGGACAGAGTTGAGCCTGAGGGTAATATTGATTACTTTGTTTGCAATAGTAATGGGTTTGAGGGGCGTCCACAGGACCACCTTGAATTTGAACATCACCTTGTGGGGGTGGTGGCGGGGCATAAGATTGAAGAGGCGTCGGTTGCTGCTGGATGATCACAGGTTGAGGTTGGATATAAACAGGGGGTTGCGCATAGGCACCATACGCTGCGGCACCAATCACACCGCCGACGACAAGTGGCGCTACCCAACCACTACTACGATAACCATAGTAAGGGTGATGTCCCCATCTCCCCCAAGCAAAGCTTGAGATTGAGGCAGTTAATGTAGCGATAGTCAAAACGCCGATAATGAATTTTTTCATAGGATTCCCCATTCAGTCTTATCTATTTAACGCTTCTTTTAATAAAAAGTTAACTAATTTTTGGTGTTTATGTTGATTTAGTGTCGAAAAACTCTAAAAAGCTTATTCAATTTCTAAATTATCAATTAAGCGAGTTTTTCCAAGTTTTGACGCAGTCAAAATAACTAACTTGGCGTTCTGTTCTAAATCTTCTTGAGTTGGGGGAAGTAGTGTACTTTGTAATCTGGCAGATAAGTAGTCAGGAGCCCAGCCACGTTGAGTTAACTCACTCATGGCTTGTTGCTCAGCTTTGTGAATGCACTCTAGAGTCATGTTTTTTGAATTCAGAATGATGGACTTGGCTTCTTGTAAGGTTCGGTATAGGCGAGGAGCTTCTTCTCTTTCGTTTGAGGATAAGTAGCCATTTCTAGAGGATAAAGCCAGGCCATCTTTGGCTCGTATAGTTTCCGCAGGGATAATTTTTACTGGCAAAGCAAATTGATGGCACATTCTGCGAATAATCATGAGTTGCTGATAATCTTTCTTGCCAAAAACAGCGACGCTGGGTTGGACACAAGAAAATAGCTTTAAGACGACCGTGCAGACACCTTTAAAAAAGCCAGGACGAAATTCACCTTCGAGGATATCACCTAAATTTTGAGGGGGGTCTACGCTGTAGTCCTGGGGTTCTGGATAGAGTTCATCTTCAGAAGGTGCAAATAAAATATAAACCCCTTCTTTTTCTAATTGAGCAATATCGGACTCCATTGTCCTTGGGTATTTATCAAAATCATCTTTTGGACCGAATTGAAGACGGTTTACAAAAATACTTGCTACAACAGGGTCACCGTTTTGCCTAGCAATTCGCATTAAAGATAAGTGTCCTTCATGCAGGTTTCCCATGGTGGGAACAAATGATGCTCGGTTTTGACCGCGAAGATGGTTTCTTAAATCATGAATATTGGTAATGATTTTCATGCATTTGGACTAAATGAAAGTCGCACATATATAGGCGCATAGGATTCAGCTTGGGTAATTTCAACCAGCGCTTCACGAGAAAGTTCAAGAAGAGCGATAAAGTTAACAACAATCAATGGCACGCCTTGACCTGACTCAACAGCTTCATCAAATAACTCCCCAAACTCAACAAACTTTTGAGATTGAAGGCGTCGCAAAATTCGTGTCATAAAGTCTCTGACTGATAGGGTTTCTCGGGTGACTGTGTGGTGTTGAATGAGTTTTGCACGAGATAAGACATCAGCCCAGGCGCGCTGTAAATCAGTTGTATCGACTTCGGGAAAACTAATTGCAACAGTCGTATCAACAAAACCTTGGGCGCGAAAAAAGTCTCTACCCATTTGTGGGATTTGATCAAGTTCGTGAGCTGCGAGTTTCATTTTTTCATATTCAAGTAAGCGTCTGACTAGCTCTGCACGTGGATCCTCTACCTCTTCCTCACTATCTGCTTTTTTCATCGGTAGCAGCATTCTTGATTTGATTTCAATCAACATTGCCGCCATCAAAAGATACTCAGCAGCAAGCTCTAAATTGGTATGTCGGATCTGTTCAACATAACTCAAATATTGTTGAGTTACTTGGGCCATTGGGATATCTAGAACATTGAAGTTTTGCTTACGAATTAAGTAAAGCAGTAAATCAAGTGGCCCTTCAAAAGTCTCAAGAAAGACTTCGAGTGCATCAGGTGGAATATATAAGTCATTGGGGAATTTAAATAGTGGTTCCCCATACAACTTTGCTAAGGACTTGGACATTCCATCCATTAGCGGAGAAGTCAAATCAGTCATTAGAGTAAACGTATGATTTTTGTGGGATTTTCGCTAATTTTTCGGTTTTTTGTTCGTTGACTGTGGTTGGGCTCTTGTCCCATAGTAATGCGCGACCTTCCATTTGGCCCCGTTCAATCTCGGGGTTTTTCTTTTTAAGTTCCGTTAAGAATTCAGTAATCTTTGATATGTATGCGGCCATAGAAATAATTCCTTAGTTTTTTGGATTATAAAGAAATACTTTTATCAACTCGATTTTTTCATTTAGGGCTCAAAAAACTCTTAGGCAGGTGTTTGATTTGCTTCTAATAGTTTTTCAATCAGTTGCGTATCGATTCTTGACATCAAATGTTGGTAAGGGTTAATAGCGTTGTCGACAGTCAGAGGCGCGTGGATACTCTGCCAGTTTAATTCTGGGATATTTAAAAATTTCTCGACCTCAGTTGCAAGTTTTGGAAGCACAGGTTTAAGGTAAATAGTGAGTAATCTAAAAGCTTCTAGAGTCACCGTGCATACTTCCTGAAGCTTGGTATGCGTGAGGCTTGGGGACTCGGGGGGTAATTGCTTAGCGAGCTCCCAGGGTTTGTTTGCATCCACAAAAATATTGACTAAGTCAGCAAGTTCCATAGTTAAACGCATAGACTTTGCAAATTCTCGCTCTTCAAATAGGGTTGCCATTTCACTGCTAGCATTGCGGATTTGCTCTAAAAGTGGGTGTGCTAACGCTTGGGGAGCAATGATGCCATTAAAGCGCTTGACTAAAAAGCCGGCGCTTCGGCTAGCAATATTAATATACTTGCCTAATAGGTCGCTATTCACGCGAGCAACAAAATCTTGAAGATTAAGGTCAAGATCTTCTAGAGAGGAGTTCAGCTTAGCCGCAAAGTAGTACCTTAACCACTCTGGGTTAAGTCCCGAGGTAATAACACTATGGGCATTGATAAAAGTGCCACGCGATTTACTCATTTTTTCACCATCGACTGTCAAAAAGCCATGGGCAAAAACATTTGTTGGTGTTCTATAGCCAGAAAAATGAAGGGTTGCAGGCCAAAAGAGAGTGTGAAAATATAAAATATCTTTTCCGATGAAATGGTACTGTTCGGTTGAACTGCTGGGGTTTGTCCAGTAGTCAAAATCTAGGCCAGTTTTTTTACAATACTGCATAAAACTGCCGTAATACCCAATGGGAGCATCCAGCCACACATAAAAGTATTTACCAGGGGCGTCAGGGATTTCAAAACCGAAATAAGGAGCATCCCGAGAAATATCCCAATCCCCAAGCTCACTTTTACCTTCAGTTCCAACCCATTCCTTCATTTTATTTCTAGCTTCAGGTTGAAGAGGGGTTTTAACTTGCGTCCAATCTCGCAGAAAGGCTTCGCAGCGTGGGTCTGAGAGTTTAAAGAAATAGTGTTCGGACACTTTTTTAATCGGTGCGGCTCCACTGACAACCGAATAAGGATTTTTTAAGTCGATTGGGCTATAGGTGGCGCCGCATTTTTCACATGAGTCACCGTATTGATCTTTCGAACTACACTTTGGGCACTCCCCCTTAATAAATCGGTCGGGTAGAAACATTTCTTTAACAGGATCATAGGCTTGCTCGATTGACTTCTTTTCAATTAGGCCTGCGTCGCGTAACTTAATATAAATACTTTCAGACAGTAATTTATTTTCTTCAGTATCAGTTGAGCCATAATGGTCAAAAGAGACCAAAAAATCATCAAAATCACGTTTATGTTCGATACCCACACGGTGAATTAGTTCTTGAGGGGTAATATTTTCTTGTTCGGCACGAAGCATGATTGGGGTGCCGTGAGTATCATCAGCGCCAATAAAGTAGACTTCGTGGCCTTGCATGCGCTGAAATCTGACCCAGATGTCGGTTTGAATGTACTCCACCAAATGCCCGATGTGAATTTGGCCATTAGCATAGGGTAGTGCAGAAGTTACTAAAATTTGTCTTTTAAGGTTCATCATACGTAGATTTTAGTATCCCATTAAAGTAATGGGTGAATTACTTAATATTATTAACGCAGGAGAATACCTTGGATCTCACATTAGAGCAAGTCACGAAAGCATTGAGCGCCGTTGTAGACCCAAACACGCAGGTTGATTTGGTTGCTGCAAAAGTCATCAAAAATCTGAAAATACATGAGGGTGAGGTCGTATTTGATGTTGTCTTGGCTTATCCGTCAAAGAGTCAATTTGAGCTTATACAAAAGGCTTGCATAGCCGCAGTGAGTAAATTGGATGGTGTTAAAAGCGTTACAGTCAATATGAGTATGCAAATCGCATCTCATGCTGTGCAACGCGGGGTTAAATTATTACCCCAAGTGAAAAATATTATTGCAATAGCGAGTGGTAAAGGAGGAGTTGGAAAATCAACGACGGCAGTTAATCTCGCTTTAGCTTTGGCCGCTGAAGGTGCTAGCGTGGGTATGTTAGATGCTGACATCTACGGACCTAGTTTGCCAATGATGCTTGGGATCTCTGGGCGTCCAGAATCTTTATCTGAAAACTCTATTGAACCGATGCATGGCCATGGCTTGCAGGCCAGCTCAATTGGTTTTTTGATTGAAGCAGATAATCCAATGGTATGGCGGGGACCGATGGTCACTTCAGCATTAGAGCAACTCCTTCGTCAGACGAATTGGCAGGGCTTAGATTATTTAATTGTGGACATGCCACCTGGTACCGGTGATATTCAATTAACCTTATCGCAAAAAGTTCCGGTGACGGGTGCTGTGATCGTCACCACACCACAAGATATTGCTTTGCTTGATGCTCGAAAAGGCTTAAAGATGTTTGAAAAGGTAGGTATTCCGATTTTAGGAATTGTTGAAAACATGAGTACTTATGTTTGTCCAAAATGTAACAATATCGAAAACATTTTTGGCTCTGGTGGGGGAGAAAAAATGTGTAAAGAATATAGCGTTGAATTTTTAGGAAGCCTACCCTTAAACTTATCCATTCGTGAACAAGCGGATTCTGGATGCCCAACCGTAGTGGCTGAGCCCAATAGCATTATCAGCGAGCAGTACAAGGCAATAGCGCGTAAGGTGGCGATCCAGATTGCAAGCATGTCTAAGGATATGTCGAGTAAGTTTCCAAATATTGTTATACAAAATACATAATGAGTTCCTCAACTTGACACTTCAGGGGAAGATGATATGAATCCTTATCGTCCGCAATTAAGTCATGCTGCGTCTGCGGTGACTCACCCGCTTGATGTGATAGATGAGTGCGGCAGGACTCAATCTATTGAGATACCGGGTGAGAGACCTTTGACGATTTATCTTGATAAAAAAGAGTTAGTCACCCTAATGACGATTGGCGGCGCTCCTGAGGCTCTAGTTCTGGGGTACTTAAGAAACCAGCGTTTAGTTAATGATTTAGAGGAGATTGACAGTATTCAGGTTGATTGGGAAACCGAATCGGCGGCTGTTAAAACTAAACATAAAAATATTGATATTGAAGAGTTGACCAGCAAAAGAACAGTGACTACGGGTTGTGGTCAGGGAACCGTCTTTGGTGATTTTATGACTCAGATTGATAATATTAACCTGCCATCAGAGGTCAAAGTAACTCAGAGTGCGCTTAATCAAATTGTAGAAATCATTCGCACGCATCCTTCAATTTATAAGCGTGCGGGTTCAGTGCATGCATGCGCTGTTTTTAGAAATAAGCACGATCATGTGGAATTGGTTTATTTCATTGAAGATGTTGGTCGGCATAATGCAGTAGATGCAATATCGGGGATGATGTGGTTAGAAGGTATGTCCGGTGGGGAATTGATTTTTTATACCACGGGAAGACTCACTTCAGAGATGGTGATTAAGGGTGGCCAAATGGGTATTCCATTTCTTATGACGCGATCAGGAGCTACTCAAATGGCTTTAGAGCTTTCTCAGAAGATTAATCTAACGATTTTGACAAGATGCTCAGGTAAACATTTCTTAGTGTATCAAGGGGCGCAGAGAATCATATTTCAACCTACTGCAGTGGTATAGTATGTCTCTCATACGAACTACTACTTCAAGGAAATACCTCAGACTTTAAGTCTGATTACAATATATTTATGACTATCAAATCTGATCGCTGGATCCGTCGTATGGCTCAAGAACAAGGCATGATTGAACCCTTTGAGCCAGGGCAAGTTCGATTGAACTCAACGGGTGGAAAAATTGTAAGTTATGGCACTTCAAGCTATGGCTATGACATTCGTTGTGCCCCGGAGTTTAAAATTTTTACTAATATTAATAGTACGATTGTTGACCCTAAGAACTTTGACGAAAAGTCCTTTGTAGATTTCGAAGGGGATGTTTGTATTATTCCTCCGAATTCCTTTGCTTTAGCTAGGACAATTGAATATTTCCGTATACCGCGTAATGTCTTAACTATTTGCGTTGGCAAAAGCACTTATGCCAGATGCGGGATTATCGTCAACGTGACCCCATTTGAGCCTGAGTGGGAAGGGTATGTGACCCTTGAATTTTCTAATACAACGCCATTGCCTGCCAAAATTTACGCAGGGGAAGGCTGTGCGCAGGTCCTCTTTTTTGAGAGTGACGAGGTATGTGAGACCTCTTATAAAGACCGTGGCGGGAAGTATCAAGGTCAGGTTGGCGTTACTTTGCCAAAAACTTGATACGCCAATAGACACACCAGGGCCAAAGCTTAGGTCTAAAATAGCTCCTTTAAGTCATATTGACCATTTAATGTAATGTCTGTTGCTAAAAACAACTGCTCAATTTGCAATTGTAAATTGAGCAGTTGATAATGACTCACCATATGATTCTTCGGCAATTAAAGGAGTAGTGATGAAGTTAAAGTTTCCAATCGTTATTATCGATGAAGATTTTCGCTCTGAAAATATCTCTGGCTCAGGGATTCGCGATTTAGCCGAGGCGATCGAGGTAGAGGGTATGGAAATTCTTGGCTTGACTAGCTATGGAGATCTGACATCATTTGCTCAGCAATCAGCGCGGGCATCATGCTTCATTCTATCTATTGATGATGAAGAGTTTGTCGAAGAGGATGTTGACGGAATTAGCCGAGTCATTGAAGGGCTTCGTAATTTCGTTCAAGCCGTCAGAAAACGCAATGAAGATATTCCGATTTTTCTCTATGGAGAGACTAAGACATCGAGAAATATTCCTAATGATGTTTTGCGTGAATTACATGGCTTTATTCATATGAATGAGGATACGCCTGAGTTTGTTGCGCGTCACATTATTCGAGAAGCAAAAGTCTATTTAGATTCCTTAGCTCCCCCATTCTTTAAGTCACTAATCCATTATGCTTCTGAAGGATCTTACTCATGGCATTGCCCTGGTCATTCTGGTGGCGTCGCCTTTTTGAAGAGCCCGGTTGGACAAATCTTCCATCAATTTTTTGGTGAAAACATGCTCAGGGCTGACGTATGTAATGCAGTTGAAGAGTTAGGCCAATTACTCGATCACACCGGACCAGTTGCTGCGAGTGAACGAAACGCTGCAAGAATCTTTGGCGTTGACCATCTCTTTTTTGTGACTAATGGAACCTCAACTTCTAATAAAATTGTCTGGCACTCTACTGTAGCTCCAGGGGATGTTGTAATAGTTGATCGTAATTGTCACAAATCGGTTTTACATTCCATCATGATGATGGGGGCGATTCCAGTATTTTTGATGCCCACACGTAATAACTTTGGCATTATTGGACCGATTCCTAAATCAGAGTTTGAGTGGAGCAATATTCAAAAAAAGATCGATTCCAATCCCTTCATTAAAGATAAAACAGTCATGCCAAGGGTTTTGACTATTACCCAAAGTACATATGACGGCGTAATTTATAACGTTGAGATGATAAAAGAAATGCTTGATGGCAGGGTTGACGCATTACATTTCGACGAAGCTTGGTTACCACATGCAACCTTTCATGACTTCTACAAAAATATGCATGCAGTTGGTAAAGACCGACCACGCCCAAAAACAAGCATGGTGTTTTCAACGCAATCAACTCATAAACTATTAGCGGGAATTTCTCAAGCATCGCAAATATTAGTTCAGGAATCGGAAGAGCGTAAATTAGATCGATCTTGTTTTAATGAGTCTTACCTCATGCACACATCTACTAGCCCGCAATATGCGATTATTGCATCCTGTGATGTGGCCGCTGCCATGATGGAGCCGCCTGGTGGAACTGCTCTTGTAGAAGAGTCTATTGCAGAGGCTTTAGATTTTCGTCACGCGATGCAAAAGGTGGATCAAGAATATGGTGAGGACTGGTGGTTCAAAGTTTGGGGTCCTGATTCTTTTTCAGACCATGGGATTGGAGAGCAATCTGACTGGATGTTAAAACCTAACGATACTTGGCATAACTTTGGCCAATTGGCTGAGGGCTTTAATATGCTTGATCCTATTAAGGCGACGATTGTAACTCCTGGTATTGATATTGAAGGAAACTTTGGTGCTGAGGGAATTCCCGCTAGTATTGTCACAAAATACCTTGCTGAGCATGGGGTGATTGTTGAAAAAACAGGCTTATATTCTTTTTTCATTATGTTCACCATCGGTATTACTAAAGGACGTTGGAATACTTTAGTTGCTGAATTGCAGCAATTTAAAGATCACTACGATAAAAATCAACCTTTGTGGAAGGTATTACCTGAGTTTGCCAATAAATATCCTCAGTATGAGCGAATTGGATTAAAAGAAATTGCAAATCAAATCCATCTCTTTTATCGCGAACATGATGTGGCTAGGATGACAACAGAGATGTACTTATCAGATATGATTCCGGCAATGCCTCCGGCAGAGGCCTTTGCAAAAATGGCTCACCGAGATATTGAGAGAGTCTCTATTGATGACCTAGATGATCGCATTACCGCGATGCTAGTTACGCCCTATCCTCCGGGCATCCCATTATTGATTCCGGGAGAGCGTTTTAACAAAAGAATTACTGATTACTTAAAATTTGCGCGAGACTTCAACGAGAGCTTCCCAGGTTTTGAAACAGATATTCATGGCTTAGTCAAAACAGAAGAGTATGGCAAAAAACATTACTTTGTAGATTGCGTCAAAAAATCAGATTGATCGGATGCGCGACAAACCTCGCCATTCATGGCGGGGAAGAATAGCGCGGACGGCGCAGCCGTCCTAGAACTTAATGTGGTGTTTGTTGTTGTTCGATGTACTGCCGAATAATCGCTATTGGCGCTCCGCCGCAACTCCCCATATGTCTAAGTCGAGCAAAGGCACTATCGAAAACCCCGGCAA